>SAMEA104315427__coassemble_246_pt1 | contig 165377 bp, 163 predicted proteins | sample SAMEA104315427__metabat2_high_PE_027 | metagenome-assembled genome bin SAMEA104315427 (sample SAMEA104315427) | gut metagenome | biome: Monkey gut; feature: monkey-associated habitat; material: faeces | place: China | collected 2013
AATACCTGAGTGGTGGCAGTTGCCTCCGGGAACGGATACTCGCCGTGCTTCTCCTGTACGAAATACTTACGGAAAGGTATGAGGAACAATATCCCCAAGCATCCGCCAAGGAGCGACGAGAGGAATATCTGCATGAAATTGACGGTGATGTCAGGGTATTTGGCCTGCAGTATATAGAGCGCAGGCAGGGTAAAGATGGCCCCCGCCACAATCACGCCGCTGGACGCACCTATCGATTGGATAATTACGTTCTCGCCAAGGGCGTTCTTGCGTTTGAGTGCCGACGACAGACCTACGGCAATGATGGCAATAGGAATAGCCGCCTCGAACACCTGCCCTACTTTCAATCCCAGATAGGCGGCAGCGGCAGAGAAAATAACCGCCATCAGCACGCCCATTCCGACGCTGTAGGGCGTTACCTCGGGGTAATTGTTCTGCGGTTTGAGTATCGGTTCGTATTTCTCGCCCGGCTTGAGCGGACGGTTGGCATTCTCCGGAAGGGACATAATTAATTTGTAATGAATAATTAGTAATGTGTAATCGGGCGTACAAATCCTATTGGTCTGATAAGCCTAATAGTGCTGCAAAGATACTGCTTTTTTCCGAAAAGCACAAATGCACTTTTTGTTTTGTACTCTCTATTTAGCAGATTTGGCAAATGGACAGGGAGTTGCGGAGCAGAGTAAAATACATTTCAGGCGAAAACAGATCCGTCCTCTTCGATGTCCCCGCCGAGGGCAAGGGCGAGTTCCTCACCACCGCACAGATAAGCGATGTGCTGGTGCGGGAGGGGAGTATCAAGCGTCCGATGAGCCTGCAACGGTTAGGAATGATATTGCAAAAACAGGGATACAAGTCTGTTACACGGGGTAGCCGCAACTGCCGCACACGCGGATGGATTGTATATCAGCGGGATAGAGAGGAAATAAACTCTAACAAACGGTTGTTTACGCAGGAGGGTGTAACAATGTAACGACCTTGTTTGCAAATATATATACCCACGCATGCGCAGGCGGGTATATGTATAGAAACAGATGTTACACTGTTACACCGTTACACGGGGCTGCCGCTTGGCAAGCGGCAAGCGGAGACACGCTATCCACCTTATATCCACCTTATATCCACCTTACTTTTGAATTATGAACAGAGATACTTACAAGATAGAGCAACGCAACAGGGCGATTTGCGAGATGTATTACGGACTGATACGGCAGGGAATGCCGTTTATGAGGGCATACGCCGAGACAGGGGAACGGTTTTGGCTGTCGGAGAGCCATATACGGCGCGTGATTGCGCACTATGCGCAACAAAAGGGGCGGAAATGATGTATCTTTGCAGTGGCTTTCGAAAGTTGAGAGTTGAGGGTTGAGAGTTGAGAGAAGTTACCACCGCGATAGTATCTTTGTGCGCGAATACACCCGTGGCGATACCGTTTATCTCAACCGGGAGGTACAGATACAATTACCGCCCGAGAGACATATCCCCGGGCGGTAATTGTATTGGCTTGGACAGGCGGTATAGCGATTTTCCGTATTTGCCTTTGGCTAATACTGAAAATCAAATTATGAATAAGGAATTACATGTTTCGCATGTCCGCTACTTGCCATTCATCATTCCTGATTACCCATTATTTCTCTCCCATTTCAGCATCGACGAGGATGCGTCCGCAGAACTCGCAAACGATAATTTTTTTGCGCTGACGGATATCCAACTGGCGCTGTGCGGGTATTTTGCTGTGGCAACCGCCGCAACTGTCTCTCTCCACCTTAACGACCGCCAATCCGTTGTGTGCGTTTTTGCGGATACGCTTGAAAGCGGCGAGGAGACGCTCATCGATATTCTGCTCGAGTTCGGCAGAACGAATCATCAGAGCCTCGGTCTCGGCTTTGGTCTCTGCCATAATAGAATCGAGTTCGTTCTTTTTCTGGTTGAGATCTACCGTTTTGTCCTCGATATCGCCAACGGTTTTGTTTTTCTCGGCGTGTCGTTCCTCGAGTTCGGCAGTGAAGTTGTGGATTTTTTTCTGGCAGAGTTCGATGTCGAGTTGCTGGTACTCAATCTCCTTGTTGAGATTGTCAAACTCGCGGTTGTTTCGTACGGTTTTCTGCTGCTCCTGGTAGCGTGCGATAGACGCGTTGGCGTTCTCGGAGCGGACACGGAAGTCAGAGATTTGGGTTTCGCACTCTTTGATATTCTCCTCGGTATTGCGGAGACGTGTTTTGAGTCCTTCAATCTCGTCGCTCATATCCTTTACTTCCTGCGGCAGTTCGCCGGCGAGTGTGCGCAGTTCGTCGATGCGCGAGTCCACTTGTTGCAGTTCGTAGAGGGCTTTGAGTTTTTCCTCTACGGTCAGTTCTTGTTCTTGTTTAGTAGCCATAGTGTATATAATTTTTTCTTTTACAAAACATGTACGGGTGTTTGGTCGGCAGAGGATATATAGGTAGGGATAGTGTTGCCGAGGAGTTCTCGGAAAATATTGCGTGTAAAATGCTCGCTGACCCAATGGTCGATGTCCACAAGTGCGATACGCCCTGCAGCGGCTTGCATTTCGTGGTATTTGCAGTCGGCAGTAAGATAGACGTCGGCATTCTGTCGGATTGCCTCTTCCATAAATTCCGCGCCAGCCCCTCCGCACATAGCAATACGCTGCACAGTGTCGGCAAGGGGAAGTGTGTAACGCACATACTGTGCCCCGAAGCGTTCCTTAATCCGATTCAGGAAATCAGCATAGGGGACAGGTTCGGGCAACATTCCTATCACTCCGAGACCGTACTCCGCGCCCTGTGCGGCGGGCACCAAGATACGATAATCCTTGACTCCGAGTGTGTCCGCCATACGTCCGCTGACTCCATTCAAGCACGCATCCATCGCCGTATGGCTGGAATAGATAGCAATACCGTGACGGATAGCGAGTGCAACACACCGCTCCTGTGGTGTAAGTCCGCAGATATGTTTCAGTCCGTGGAAAAGGAGAGGATGGTGACTGATAATGAGATTGCAACCTTTGTCAATAGCCTCACTGACGACAGCCTCTGTAATGTCTGTCGTCAGCAGGGCAGCCCTGATGTCTGCACCCGGATCACCCACCTGCATTCCCGAGTTGTCCCATTGTTCCTGGTAACTCAAGGGTGCCGCAGATTCTATGATATAGATGATGTCCTTTAGGGTCAAGGGGTAAATCCCCGTTAAAATATTTATTTTCCTTGCAGGGTCAACCTTTACGCGTACCGACACCTGTTTTAACCGAAGCGGCAGCGGATTTTTGCGTTTTGACCTGTGCTTTTTTTGCGGTAGTTTTTTTCTCTTCCGTTTTCGGGTTTTCTACGATGTTAGCAGGTTCTTCCTCGCCGTTTTCCTCCTCAATGGCAAAATCGGTGATACCGGCATTGACGAGAATATTGTACCATTGTATGAGTTTGCGTATGTCGGAAGGATAGACGCGATCTTTATCCCAGTCGGGCAATACGGCATCGAACCACGTACGTAGCGCGTCGTTGTCGGCTTTTTTGGCGTCAATAGCAGCGGTCTTGAGGTTTTCTTTCTCCCCCACACTTGTGAGAACGCTGCTGAGTGTAACATCGTCTCCGTTAGTAAACATAGACACCTCGCTGAGCGCAACAATCTTGTCTCGTGCGTAGGTAGGCATACGCTTACCATCCAGCAAAGATTCCACAATCAGCATATTATTCCCCCGGCTGACCAACTTGTACAACCCGGGTTTTCCCGTAATAGCAAGAATATTATTGAGCATAACGTATCAAATTTGCGCAAAAGTACTGCTTTTTTTGGAGATGTGCAAATTTTGTAGTAATTTTGCGGTCTAATTTCTAATTATGGGCTTATTAATCATATTCTTACTGTCTGCAATGACAGTATCGTTTCTTTGTTCTCTACTTGAATCCACGTTGCTGACCACCACGTTGAGTTACATCACGATGCGTGAGGAAGAAGGGTACAAACCCGCCACGCTGATGCGCCGTTACAAGACAGAGACGGAGCGTCCGTTGGCCGCCATTCTTTCTTTGAACACAATAGCCAACACGATAGGTGCCGCCGGTGTCGGGCAGCAGGCTAACATTATCTTCGGTTCGCAATGGTTCGGGCTGGTAAGTGCAATCACGACAGTGCTGATATTGGTATTCTCTGAGATTATCCCGAAGACGATAAGTACGACATATTGGAAGTCGCTGATGGGTTTCGCGGCTCGTACGATACAGATATTGGTTGTAGTGATGTACCCTTGTGTGCTTCTTATCAAATGGATAACCCGCGTCTTCAAGCACGATGACGGCGAGGCGACGGTATCCCGCGAGGAGGTATTGGCGATGGTGAACGTAGGCGAAGAAGAGGGGGTGATAGAGAAAGACGAGAACAAAATCATCAGCAACGTGATGCGGTTGGACAGCATCAAGGCATCGGACGTGATGACGCCCCGCGTAGTAGCGAAGACCGCGCCGGAGGGGATGACACTACGTGAATACTATGAATCAGACGAGTACGACCATTTCTCGCGTATTCCTGTTTACAACGAGGACGCGCCGGAGTTTATCACAGGTTATGTGCTACGCGATGACGCTCTGGAGGACCTGGCTGAAGACCATTTCCAAGTAACTCTCGGTTCTATCAAGCGTTCGCTGCCGTCGTTTGACGAGAACAAGTCGCTCGCGGAAATCTTCGACGCAATGCTCAAGCAGAAATCGCAGATAGCGTTGGTAATAGACGAGTACGGTTGTTTCCAGGGTATTCTGACCTTGGAAGATATAATAGAGACGATTTTCGGCATGGAGATCATCGACGAGAACGATGACATCATCGATATGCAGCAGTATGCGCGTGAGCGTTGGCAACAGCGTCAGAAGAAGTACAAACGTGTGGACATCAAGCCTTTGCCCCCCAGCAGCATAGAGGAGGAAGATACGGAAAATGAGACTAAAGAGTGATGTAAACATAAAGAACCGGCGTGCGGGTTTCGATTACGAGATACTCGACCGCTATACGGCGGGGATACAGTTGTTCGGCACGGAGATAAAGTCCATCCGCGAGAGCAAAGCATCGCTGGCGGATACGTTCTGCCAGTTTGCGGGCGGCGAACTATGGGTAAAGCAGATGCATATAGCGGAGTACCGTTTCGGCAGTTATGCGAATCATGAATCGAAGCGCGACCGCAAACTGCTACTCCAGAAGAAAGAGTTGCGCAAGTTGGAACGGCTGACGCGCGACACGGGGAAAACGATTATCCCGCTCCGGCTGTTTATCAACGAGCGGGGGTTCGCCAAGATGGAGATAGCACTCTGCCAGGGCAAACACACCTACGACAAACGGCAGTCGCTGCGCGAGCAGGACGACAAGCGCGAACTACAGCGTGCCATGCGCAATGCGGGGCGGTGATGGCGCGGGGAACATAATTAGCCATTAATTGACCGTTAATTTATTTTCTAAGTACATGCACCCGCTATTACGTTCCGTTTGGAGGAATAGGACAGTATGTCTATACACACTGCTCCTGTCGGGTATGGCGGGTTTGTATTGCGGTATGGCACTTCCAGCGCAAAAACGGGCACGCACCACTATAGCCGCAGCACAGACTCTGCTGCAACGGGACAGTATCTATGCCGATTCGGTGGCATTGGTGCGTGCCGTAGAGGCTTTTGACACGCCATTAGGGAAACTATCGGGGCATAACACATTAGCGAGAGCCTATTTCCATCTTGGGAATTACTATTGGTTTTACACTCCGCAATACGAGCGGGCGGCATGGTGCTACACGCAAGCCGACTACTACCTGACTGATCCCCCCGCTCTGCGCAGCCGAATCAACATACAAATGGCGGGACTTTGTACCCGGGGCAGTGCTGACTCTTTGGCAGCCGTCTATACAGAGCGGGCAACGGAGTTTTCCGATGGAGACGATGCATACCAACCGTTTATGCCTGCGCTTCCTGCTACCGATATAGAGATCGCAATGGCTGTCCGTACATTGGAAGAGTATCTTTCACAAGATCCGGTGTTCATTCCGTGGCGGTTCGGCATAGGGCTGTTCACTACGGTCATCGTCTTTTTGTCCGTATTCTTCTTTTCTTTCTACCGCACCTCTTCCGCACGCTTGCAGACGCAAGAGCAACAGATACAGGACATAGCGCATTCGGTGGATACGGCACGGGAAACCGAACTCAGGTACAACATCGAAGAATTGGTATCGTGCTACCCGACACCCGACAAAACGTGGGGCAATTTCAACGTACTGAAACAGGTATGCAACAAACCATTATTGTTTTTGATAGAACGGTTGGAAGAGTTACCGCTATCGGAAAAAGAAATTACGTTCTGTGTGCTCTGTCTGCTGTATCCGGAGATGCCGTTGCCGCAAGTGGCAGACTATATCTGCTATGCCAAATCAGCGATACGGAGTTACAAACTGCGGATAGCCAGGAAATTAAATACCACCTCTGCAGGGCTATATGATACGCTGGTAAGGATGGCTGTAGCAATACCCGAGAAACGTTGATTTTCTTTGAACATATAATTAGCCATTAATTTCCCATTAATGCACATTGGATATAAGAACGTTAATTATCGTGTAATTAGACGTTAATCAGCCTTTGTGAGCGGATTTGTATACGGCGTATTTTGTATAGTACTGATTTTCAGTGTTATAAAAATAGCATTTGCATACGGTGTACACTTGTCGGATTGGTAGATTAGCCGTACCTTTGCACTTGAATTCATAACCAAACAGGTACCTTGTTTAATTACAAACTTACAAACACTTTTTACACGTATGAAACGAGTGATTTTATGTATGCAGATATGCATAAACAACAAATTTTGTAGGACATCAGATGTAGGAAAGGAGTAATAATTATGGGCACTATATCTGAGAAATACAAACGAGACCTATTGAGTTATATACGCTCTATTATGTTTTGGAGTACATTTGCTTTTACGATGACTCCATTAAGACGTCAGAATTTCTTTCCTTACTATTTAGGCATAGTATCTGCTTGTATGATAGCAGCATTGGTTGTAGTGGTTTGGAAATGCACTCACGGAGCAGCAAAAGAACCCTTTACATGGATAGGAGGTTTGCTACCGATTGTATTTGGTACGACCGTTACGCTATGTTGGTGTTTGGACAATAAAGTAGAAACAGACTGGTGGGGTGTAAAATTATTGATGGTACTGCTTTTTGTTCCACTTTCACTGGTGTTGCAGAAATGCAAAGATGAAGATGTACGCGACACAGCAAATGTGTGTATAATTTACATCCTGATTTGTATGTCATTTACGCAATTGTAGCCCGATATGAGTGAGATAGTTTACAAACATAGCAAAGATGCGCTAACTCGGGTGGCGTATATAGTAGCAAGCGTAAGCGGGATATATTTCTTTGTTACGTTGGGTTTCGCCAAAGCCGAGACGATATTTCCGTACTACGCGGGCTCGATGCTGGCATGCAGCATTGCGGCGATAGTGGTATTGATATGGAAAGGCAGAAAAGAAGGCTGGAAGGACCTGTATATGTGGTCGGGTGCCATACTGCCGGTCGTCTATACCGCCACAGTATTCATAAGTTGGCTGTCAAGCAGCGGAGTGGTGCTCGATCTGTTCGGTATCAAACTGATGAAAATACTGCTTTTTCTGGCGTTCATCATCACACTGCAATACTGCAAAGACGAAGACTGCAAGAGTTTTTCCTATCTGTATGTTTATTACATTATGTCCTGTATGCTGCTGACAGAAAGGGACATATTGTAATTTTCATACCCCATTATTACAAGGGCTGTCTGACGGAGGTCGGGCAGCCTTTGTTGTATATTTATTACCAAGCGAGGGTGGTGGTGAGGGGGTAATGGTCGGAATGGCGGACACGGGCGACGGTACTGCTGACGGGGTGGAGAGAGCGGGAACAGAGGGTATAGTCGATACGCAAACCGAGGTGGTGGTAGATATAGGTGAAGCCGAAGTTGCCCCATGATGTACAGAGGAAAGCATCGCGCATAGTGCCTCGTATTTTCCAATATGTATAGGAAAGCGGCGTGGCATTGAAATCTCCTACGACGATGACGGGGTACGGGGAGTTGTCTATCTCTGTGCGGACGCAGCGTGCCTGCTCGTGGCGTGCGCGGCCTGCGGTTTCCAACTTACTGCCGAGACGATGGGCAGTCTCCGTGATAGCACCTGTATGGTCATTGGCGTGGGCAAAATCATTGTTGTCGAAGCGGTTGGACTCGAGATGGTTGGTGATAAGGCGCAGGGTATCCATACCAACGACGATGTCGCAACGAGAGGATATATTGGCACGGGAGGGATAGCGGATGGTCTGCTTGTTGACAAGCGGGTATTTGGAGAAGACGACGTTGCCGAACTGACGGCGGCTATTATAGACCGAGAAATCGATGTAGGAATAGGGGTATTTCTCACGCATGACACCTTTGAGTTCGCCAAGTGTGAGGTATTGGTTGTCCTTATAGACCTCGACTTCCTGCAGGCAGATGACGTCAGCATCCTGACGCAAGAGGTACTGAATGACCCGGTTGCGCGGTGCTTTTTGGAACTCGCCCATACGATGGGTGTTATAGGTGAGAATCTGCAAACGGTGGTTGTAATCCGCCTCGTCGGCTCCGGAACCGTGCGAGACAAGTGGCAGCAGAAGCAGCACCATGCACACGAGGAGTATGCAGAGCAGCCACCATTTCCATTTGCCTTTTTGTTTCATATATTTGGGTGTTCCTTTGCCGCAAGCGGCAAGAGAAATTAAAGAAATTAAAAGAAAAGTCGTTCTTTAATGTTTCTATCCTATAAGCATCCTATAACTATCCTATAACAAATTGCCTACTCTTGCTACGGGGTTGTACGTTTATTTCTTTTAATTCTTATCTCTTTATTTCTCCGATTCTTTACTTCTTGGGTTCGAGTGTGATAAGGGGGATGATCATTTCCTCGATAGATATACCGCCGTGCTGGAAAGTATTGCGGAAATGCTGTGCATAGTAATTGAAGTTGTTCGGATAGCCGAAGAAGTCGTTACCCGTACAGAACATATAACTGGTGCTCACATTTGGGCAGGGTAGTCCGATGCGCTTGGGTTGATTGATGACAAAGACATTTTTGCTGTTGCAGTTCAATGCCTTTCCCACCTTGTAGCGCAGGTTGGTATTGGTATTTTTGTCGCCGACAATCTGCACCGGATTCTTGACGCGCACGGTGCCATGGTCGGTGGTGATAACCACTTTGTAGCCCAATTCGGCAATCCGTCGGAGCAAATCGTATGTGGGCGAATGGCGGAACCAACTGAGCGTGAGACTGCGATATGCCGCCTCATCGTTTGCCAACTCGCGCATCATCTTGCTCTCGGTGCGCGAGTGGGAAAGCATATCTATGAAGTTGAGCACCACCACATTAAGGGGGGTGCGCAAGCCTTTGAGTTGTGCAATGACTCGTTCGCAGAAATCGCTCTCGTTGACCTTGAAATAGGAATAGGTATCTTTGCGGCGGAAACGGTCTAACTGCGTCTGAATGAGGTCTTTCTCGTTCAGGTTCTTGCCCTCCTCGTTCTCTTCTTCCACCCACAGGTCGGGAAACATCTCCTGTATCTGGAGAGGCATGAGTCCGGAGAAAATGGCATTGCGGGCATATTGGGTAGCCGTAGGTAAGATAGACAGGTACTGCTGTTCGCTTGTAACCGTCATAAAATCAGACAAAAGCGGCTGAATAGTCTTCCATTGGTCGTAGCGGAAATTGTCAATTACGACAAAGAATACTTTTTCGCCCTTGTCCAACATCGGAAACAGCACGCGCTTAAAGATGTCGGGCGACATCATCGGTCGCTCCTGCGGATTGAGAAACCACTCTGCGTAATGCTTTTGTATAAATTTGGCAAAAGCACTCTCCGCCTGACTGCGCTGCATATCAAGCAGTTCGCGCATTGAGGAATCGATATCTTGCAGGTCGAGATCCCACTTGGTCAAGGTGCGCTCTATCGCCATCCACTCCTCTAATGTCTGCGCCGTATCAATCATATAGGCTATGTCGCCAAACTCCTGACGATAGGTCTGGTTGGTATGCTCACTGATGATTTCGTGCTGATGGATATGCTTTTTGAGGCAGAGCAGTATCTGATTAGGATTAACAGGTTTGATAAGATAGTCGGCAATTTTCTCACCGATAGCCTGCTCCATAATACGCTCCTCCTCACTCTTGGTAATCATCACCACAGGCAATTCCGGATGAAGACGCTTAATCTCCTGCAGGGTCTCGAGTCCTGTCAAGCCGGGCATATTCTCATCGAGAAAGACGATGTCTATGGGTTCGGACCGGCATATATCGACAGCATCCTGCCCGTTGTTGGCGGTAAGGACTTCATAGTTTTTGTTGCGCAGATAGATGATATAGGGTTCGAGAAGGTCGATCTCGTCGTCTGCCCATAGAATTCGATTGGTATTCATATAAAGTGTTTTATTGGGCTTTGTTGCAAAAATCGTACCGAGCCGTTAAGTTTTTCTTTCTCCATTAACAACCATTAAAATCCCCTTTAAAAACTCCGTTAATCAACGTGTAATTAGACGTTAATGGGACGAATTAGTCTAATTGGTTGAATTGGGATTTGTCTTTTTCCAATTGGCGGCGGCAGAGAGCGAGCAGGTCCTTTGCCTCGACAGCGAGAGTACGGTATTCTTCCATACTGAGTGCTTCGGACTGCTCCAACTGTTTGACTATCGTTTCCACACGCGCCATCGCCTCGTCGTAGGACAGGTTTTGTTTATTTTCCTTTGCCATCACAGATAACTCTTATCGTAAAAAACAGTATTTTCAAGTCTAACTGAATAGACATATTTTCCATATACATAATATCATAGTTGAGGCGGTCGACCATCTTCTCAATAGTGTCGGTATAGCCCACTTTTATGGGTCCCCAACTGGTAAGTCCGGGCCGAATCTTATAGAGCAAGCAATAGTATGGTGCCTCCTTGACTATTTGGTCGATAAAATAGCCCCGTTCCGGGCGTGGTCCGACGATTGACATATCTCCGCGAAAGATATTCCACATCTGCGGGAGTTCGTCCAAACGATACTTGCGCATAAAATGCCCGACAGGTGTGATACGGGGATCATTGTCCCTGCTCAGCAACGGTGTATCGGGTTCGGAATTGAGATACATCGTGCGGAACTTGAGGATACGGAAGGGCTTTCCATGGAGTCCGATACGCTCCTGACAATAGATGACAGGTCCATGGGAAGTAACGGCGACCAAAACCGAAAGGAGCAGATAGATCGGCGAAAGGAACATCATTGCCAGCAACGATGCCACAATGTCGAACGCCCGCTTGATACAAAGCGCGGAGTCGCTCATCTTGTGGTCAGTGATACGCACGAGCGGTTGCCCCTCAATCTCGCCAATGCGTGCCGCTCCCGTAAGCATATCATAGACGCGCGGGACGACCGAGATGGCGATATCCAATGGATACAGGATATTGATGATTTCATAGAGTGTCCGTTCGGAGTGTGTCTTGGGCAGATCCACAATGACTTCATCGACTGCGCCCCGCTGCATACGCTTCGCCTCTGCCAGACTACGGATAGTATAGACACGGAGCGGCGAACGGCGGGAACGAGTAACGAGCGTAATACACAGACGCGGAAAGTAACTTAGGACAAACTGCAAGCCGATGAGCACCATCAAAGATACGACATAACGCTGATAACTCTCAACCTGATCATCAATGATAATGATAAAGAAGAAAATCAAACCGATAATGACCGCAGAGATCAGTGTCTTGAAGAACTCTGCCGAGAGACGACGTCGGAAGGGTCGGAGATAGTAACCGGAGAGATAATAGACACAGATACAGACAACAGGATAGGCAATGAGCGGCGGGTAGAAACTAAAAGAGGGAATCAGCACAGTATCAACGCCGAAGACCTTGCCATCGTACACCAGCCAACGGAACCACAGAAAGCAAAGCCAGACCATCTCGGCAGAGATGATGTCGGCTATCAGATAAATGAGTTGTTGACGGCGATGCGGGGTCATTTGCGAATAATCTGTATCTGGTTGTCAATTCCTAACTTGATGATACTACTGGGGCGTTTCTCGGTTTCGTCGTTGCGGCGATAGCGGCAGACATAGTCGGCTGCGTCCAAAACTGCTTGGGATATTTGGCGGAAATTCTTCGCCGTAGGTTCGCCGCTGATGTTGGCGGAAGTGGAGACAATAGGTCGGTGCAGTTGCTCGCAGAGTGCCTTGGAAAACGGCTCCTGCGTGATACGGATACCGATACTGCCGTCTTCGGCAATGAGGTTCGGGGCGATGTTCTTGGCACCGGGGTAGATGATGGTCATGGGACGCGGCTGCAGCCCTTGTGAATCACGGTCGTGCGCAGTACACTCCAACAGATCCCATGCGGCATCAGGAATATGCTCGACATAACCTTGCAGTTTGCCTGCTCCGTCCAGCAACACAAGCATCGACTTGCTGTCCTCGCGGTGTTTGAGGGCATAGACCTTCCGCACAGCGTCCTCGTTGGTGGCATCACAGCCGATGCCCCATACGGTGTCGGTAGGATAGACGATGACTCCTCCCGCCCGCAGGACACGCACAGCCTGTTGCAGGTCATCTTTGTCGTAACGCTCTGCCATAGTGATTATCCTTTTGCAAGTTCGGCACGAAGGGCAGAGACCATAGATGCATATTCCTCGTCAGAGAGATAGACCTCACCAGGGTTCATCCGGAACGTGCCTCCGTAGTCAGGACCATCCACATACTTAGGTGCAAGGTGAAAATGGAGGTGACTAAGTTTGTCGGAATAGGCGCCATAGTTAATCTTCTCCGGATGGAAGAGCGTTTGCATAGCGCGTGTAACCTGTGCCACATCTGCCATAAAGGCATTGCGCTCGTTGTCGGACAACTCGTTGAGGTCGTTCACATGGTGGTCGTACGCCACAAGGCAGCGACCGTGGTAGGTCTGCTCCTTAAATAAAAACGCACGCGATACACGCAGATGGGCAATCTCAATCATCAGGTCTTTTTGGGTCTGATTGTTTTGACAATACAGACAATCTTTAGGATCGGAATACATATACAATTATGAATTGTGAATTATTTGTCTATTATGCCCTCGGCGACGGCGGTGCGGACGGCATCGATAGCCACAGCGGGGTCTTCTTTAGGGAACTGCGAGAGGTCGATAGGTTTGCCCACCTTCATAGTAATAGGGTGCCATGTAACAGTCTTAGCATTGCGATTCATCACCTCATAACATCCTGATAGAGAGATAGGTATGACGGGCAAAGAGAGGTCGAGGGCAATCTGAAAAGCACCACGCTTAAAGCGTCCCAACTGTCCATCTTTGGAGCGAGTTCCCTCCGGGAAAATGACAGTGCAGACGCCGTCTTTGAGTTGTTTCTCTATCTCTGCAATACTCTCCACGGACGCGCGTGCGTTCTTGCGATCAACAAAGATATGCCCTGCCGCCTTGCAAGCCGTTCCTACAAAGGGGACTTTGCGCAATTCGGCTTTCATCAGCCACTTGAAGATAACGGGCAACCAACCATAAATAACAAAAACATCGAACATTGACTGGTGGTTGCTTACAAAGACATACGACTGCCCCGGGTGGATATTCTCCAGCCCCTCCACCTTGACGGGCAGGAACATCAGATAACAGAACGAACGCGACCAGAAAGCCTGCTCGGCGTGTACAAACCGGGAATTACGCCATGGGCAGAACAGAATGGTAAAAACCGCCGTAAAGATCGTGAGTACAATCAAAACAGGTATGGCTATAAGGTATTGATATACAATGTATAATATGCGTTTCATATAGAAATCAGTTGTTATATTTCATCATAAATCCACGATAGAGGGCACAGATACGGCGTATTTCGTCCCATGTTTCCTCGGACAATTTGGTACCGACAATCTCCACAACACGCCCTGCGGCAATAGTACCGATTTCGCCGCAGCGGCGGATGTCGAAACCATCACTCAACGCGTGGAGGAACCCGCCGGCGTAGAGGTCTCCAGCACCCGTAGAGTCGGTACAACTGGTCGTGATAGCGCCGATATGGTAGCGTTGACTCCCCTGCTGCACATAGGACCCGCGTTTGCCGACCTTGACCACGGCTATATCACACTGCTCGGCAATCTTTGCCACCGACTCTTCGGGATTGAGGTGAGTATAGGCAAAGGATTCGTCCTCATTGGCGAAGACGATGTCCACATATTGGCGTATCAACTCTTTGAGGAAGAGATGGTTTTCGTTGACAACATTGTAACTTGCCAGATCGAGGGAAACCATACAGCCGGATTCTTTCGCCAGACGGATGGCTTTCTCGATGAGGGCGTGGTTCTGTACCAGGTAGCCCTCGATATGGAAGATGTCGTAGCCAAGGAAGGCTTCTTTCTGAATATCATCGGCTTGCATCTCGGATGCGGCACCGAGATAGGTAGCAAACGTGCGCTCCCCATCGGGAGTGATGAGGACAATACTACATCCGGACATCTCCTTGTTGGAGGTCAGGAGGATAGGCTTCACATTATTTTTGAGCATATCTTCGCGATAGAAATCGCCCACTTCGTCGTTGCCTATTTTTCCGATGAAAGCGGCTTTCCCTCCAAGTGCGGCAATGGTGTTGATTGCATTGCTGGCACTGCCTCCTGCGACCATATGCTTTCGCACAGACGCAAATCGCATCTGTATTTGCTCCGCCTGCTCCATAGATATTAAGTTCATACTTCCTTTAGGGAATCCCAATTCACGCAGGTCGTCTTCGGAGACCTGCAGGAGCATATCGGTAAGTGCATTACCCAAGCCCAGTACTTTTTTCATTGTTTATGCCGTTTTCTATGTGGTAAAATCGAAATTTTTTGCAAAGGTACGCATTTTTTTTGGAAAAAACTTTGGTATGTCAAAAAAAAGCAGTAATTTTGCACCCGCTTTCGAGAAAGAATGTATCTTGATGGCACCAAAATATGCTTCCTTAGCTCAGTCGGTTAGAGCATCTGACTGTTAATCAGGGGGTCCTAGGTTCAAGTCCTAGAGGGAGCGCAAGAGTGATGACAGAAATGTGCGTCACTCTTTTTTTATACAAAAAACGGTATGGACTTTCGTAATTCGTTTTTTTGTTGTAACTTTGCGCAATTTTAGAGTAGTATGGTTTGGCGGGTGAATTTTGCTGTATGACGCGCATAGGAAAGAGCCGAAGAAAAGTGTAATTTGTAATTGCTATCCTTCTGCCATCCACCTGACCTTGATATAGAAAAACAGAACGAATAATAATAGAAATTTAAAATGGGATTATTTTCATTTACACAAGAGTTAGCGATTGACTTAGGGACGGCCAATACGCTGATTATGTGCGGCGACAAAGTGGTAGTGAACGAGCCGTCGGTAGTGGCTATCAGTACGGTGGACAGCAAGTGTGTAGCAGTAGGTAGGAAAGCACAACAGATGATTGGTCGCGGTGGTATGATGGTGAAGACGGTACGCCCTCTGAAAGAGGGTGTGATAGCCGATTTCTATGCATGCGAGATGATGATTCGCGGGATGATACGCATGATACCGAAGCAGCCCCATCTGTTTACACCGAGTATCCGTATGGTGGTAGGTATTCCTTCGGGTTGTACGGAGGTGGAGATACGTGCCGTTCGCGATAGTTCGGAACATGCGGGGGGACGCGATGTATATATGATTTTCGAGCCTATGGCTGCTGCTATCGGTATCGGAATTGATGTAGAGAGTCCGACGGGTTGTATGATAGTAGATATAGGCGGTGGCACAACGGAGATTGCCGTTATTTCGTTAGGCGGTATTGTGAGCAACCGCTCGATTAAGGTGGCAGGCGATGATTTCAACCAAGATATCATAGAATATATGAGCCGTATGCACAACCTGAAGATAGACGAGCCGACTGCTGAGCGCATCAAAATACAGGTAGGTTCGGCTCTGCCAGAGTTGGAGGATGCGCCGGAGGATTATGTAGTAATCGGTCCGAACAAGGTAACCGCCCTGCCGATGTCGGTACCGGTAGGATACCAAGAGATAGCCCACTGTTTGGAGAAGAGTATATCGAAGATAGAGAGTGCCATCCTGCAAGCTCTGGAGGCTACCCCACCCGAGTTGTATGCCGACATTGTACAAAACGGCATTTATCTTGCCGGCGGCGGTGCGTTGTTGCACGGTTTAGCCAAACGACTAACCGACAAAATCACGATACAGTTCCACGTAGCAGACGAGCCACTATTGGCAGTGGCACGGGGTACGGGTATCGCCCTAAAAAACGTAGATCATTTCGGATTCCTTATCCGCTAACGGGCGGAACGAGTAGGCATGCACAACCTGCTTAAGTTTATATCACGATACAGCAACTTCCTGGTATTCATACTATTGGAAGTTGTTGCTTTTTTGCTGATAGTGCATAACGACATATACCCCCAGAGCAGCGTTTTGAGCACGGCGAACCGTGTGGTAGCGTGGAACTACAAGGTAGCGAGCGACATAACGGGCTATTTCGGTTTGCGTACACAGAATGCAGAACTGGCAGAAGAGAATGTAATGCTCCGCAACCGGCTGAACGAATTGGAGAACCTAGCAGAGAATGTGGCAATGGATTCGGTGTACCGATTTGCGCAATATGATGTGCATTATCTGCCCGCCAAGGTTGTGCAGATGACCACCAATCAGCAACATAACTACATGACTATCAATCGCGGCAATCGCGACGGTGTACGTGTGGGTATGGGGGTGCGCAATCAGGAGGGCGTAGTAGGTATAGTGCGGACGGTAGGAGGCAAGTACTCGGTAATACAGCCGATTATCAATACGCACACGAACCTGAGTTGCCGCTTTGCGAAAAACGACTATGCAGGTACCCTTGTATGGAACGGATACGACTCGCGTTTTGCCCAACTGACCGATGTGGCGACCCATATACAGGTGAACCGCGGCGACACGATTGTAACGAGCGGATTAAGCCCTATCTTTCCAGCAGATATTCCCGTTGGAATCGTGGAAAATGCCGAGTTGGGCGAGGGTGACTCTTACTACACGATACGTGTACGCCTGGCAACGAACTTTCGCAGGCTAAAATATGTAGAAGTGATCGAAAATGATGATTTGGAGGAAATAAACGCATTGGAAAATGGTTTGGATTAAGCAAATAGGGCGTTTTCTTCTCCTGCTTCTACTACAGGTGCTGCTGATAAACAATTTGCAGTTTCTCGGTGTGTGTCACCCATACATATATATCTTCAGTCTGTTGGTAATGCCTATCACGCTCCCGCGATGGGCGGATATGCTGATAGGGGGCGCGGTGGGTTTGCTATTGGATATGTTCTGTAACTCACTCGGGGTTCATATAGCGGCTTGTATTATGCTGATGTACGTGCGTCCGCATCTAATAGGAGCCTACGTACTCGACCGTGAGCGGTTGACCGATGAGATAAATGTGCGCAGTCTCGGTGTGGTCAATTTCGTAAAATATACGATTCTGCTTGTACTATTGCACCATACGATGGTTTTCTTCCTAACAGCATGGAGTGTGCAACATTTCTGGTTTACATTATTGGAGGTGATAGTAAGTTCGATTATCAGTATTCTACTCCTTATCGGGGTTGATTTGCTCAGGAACAGATGATTAACGACAAGTACTATAAGCGTCGGTTTGTCATCAGCGGTATCGCAGTGGTGGTAGTGCTGGTGTATATCATCCGTCTGTTTGCGCTGCAGATAGTGGATACCTCCACCAATGAGCAGGCCGACAGCAATGCTTTGGTACGCCAAACGATTTACCCTTCTCGCGGGCTGATATACGACCGCAACGGGGAGTTGCTAGTTTTCAACCAACCTATTTATGAGGTAACGCTCATTATGCGCGAGATGCGTAACGGGTTCGATACCGTGGCGTTCTGCCAAGCCCTGAATATAGACGAAACCGAGTTTGAGGGGCGTATAGCCGACATACGGGACCGCAAGCGAAACCGCGGTTACTCTCCCTATACTCCCCAGGTATTTATGAGCCAATTGAAAAAAGAAGACATAGCCACGCTCCAAGAGTCGTCCTTTCTGTTCTCTGGAATGTATATCCGCAAGCGCACTCTGCGAGATTACACCTACGCAGCTGCCGCACACGTGTTGGGCAGCGTTGGCGAAGTGAGTCAAAACGATATAGACCGAGACCCGTATTATACCCGTGGGGACTACTCCGGTCGCGATGGAATCGAGCAAACTTACGAGTCGGACTTGCGCGGTGAGAAAGGCGTAGAAGTGTTGATGCGCGACTCACGCGGTCGTATTCAAGGGAGTTACCACAACGGAGAATCGGACCGCCCCGCGCAAGCCGGAAAAGATCTAACGCTGACGTTGGACATCCAACTACAAATGCTGGCGGAGGAACTACTGCAAAACAAAATCGGCAGTGTAGTAGCCATAGAACCCGCCACGGGGGAGATCTTGACTTTGGCCTCCAGCCCGACATGGGACCCGAAAGTGCTTGTAGGAAAGGCGCGTTCTGCGAACTATAATGCGCTATTGCACGACAAGTCAAAGCCTCTATTGAACCGCGCCACGCAGGCGACTTACCCGCCCGGCTCGACATTTAAGACCGTGCAAGCACTGGTTTGCCTGCAAGAAGGAGCAATTACGCCGCAGACGCTGTATCCATGCAGCGGTCCCGGCTCGACGCCCATCAAGTGTACCCACCATCACGGCAGCCCCGTGTCATTGGTGAAAGCCATAGAACAGAGTTGCAATCCATACTTTTGGGGAGCATTCCGCGATGTTCTACAGATGGACGGCTACGGCAAGGAGAACGAGGATTTCCGCAACCGCTACCAACTATGGCGCGATGATATGATGCAATTCGGTTTCGGGCAGGCGTTTGAGCATACCGACATCGGGGCGCAATCGAAAGGCAATGTACCATCCATCAGATTCTTTGACCGCTACTACGGGAAGACGGGTTGGAAAGCCATCACGATACGCTCGCTGAGTATCGGGCAGGGCGAACTATTGGTAACCCCACTGCAATTAGCAAACCAAGCCGCAGCGATTGCCAACGAAGGCTATTTTATCACGCCGCACCTGAACCGCAACGACTCGATGAAAGCGGAGAGACATATTCTTCCGATAGAGAAAAAGCATTTCGAGGTAGTGAAAGAGGGTATGCATCATGTGATGGTATATGGTACAGGACGGCACTATCCGATTGAAGGAGTGGAGACATGCGGTAAGACCGGTACGGCACAGAACCCCCACGGGAAAGACCACGCTATATTCATCGGTTTTGCCCCTGTGGAGAACCCACAGATTGCGGTAGCCGTAGTGGTCGAAAACGCCGGATATGGTGCCACGTGGGCTGCACCCGTTGCCAGTTTGATTATGGAACAATACCTAACAGGCGAAGTAAAACGCACAGACCTGAAAAAACGGATATCCAATGCAGTACTAACAAAATGAGATCCTCGCGAAACAGTAACATATTACACAATCTGGATTGGGCGACCATCGGTATGTTTTTGGCGTTGGTCATCTTCGGTTGGCTGAATATCTACGGATCGAGTTACACGTTTGACCAAACGAGTATTTTCGATTTTGGCAACCGTGCAGGCAAACAATTTGTCTGGATATTGGGCTCGCTCCTGCTAGGAGGGGTATTACTATTGATTGACTATAAGACTTACGATATATTGGCATACATACTATACGGATTGATGGTGCTGTTGCTATTGGTAACCCCTATACTAGCACACGACATCAAGGGGTCGCTCTCATGGCTGACTATCGGTCCGGTAAGCCTGCAGCCAGCAGAGTTCGCGAAGTGCATAACCGCATTGGCCATTGCCAAGTATATGGGACGCTACGGCTATCAAGTACGCACATGGCGCGATTTAGTGGTGCCGTTTCTGCTGATAGGTATCCCCGTATTCATCATTATGGTGCTGCAGAAAGAGACCGGTTCCTCCCTTGTCTTTGCGGCATTCCTATTAGTTTTCTATCGACAAGGAATGAGCGGATATGTATTGTGGTGCGGTGTGGCTGCGGTGGTATTGTTTATCATCAGTATCCGTTTCGGCGGTGTGGCACTGCCTTATGGTACGGGTAATGTGGGCATATTGTCGTGTATGCTGTTGATTTGCGCCATAGAGATATTCTTCCTTCGCAAAGAGAACCGGTTCAAATGGGAGCCGCTAATATTGGTAGGAAGTGTGTCGGTGGTATTTGGTATCGGTGTGCTGCTCAATATATGGGTGCCGGTTAATTTCAACTGGTTGTCAGTCGGTGTAGCGGCATTACTGACGATTTACACCGTAGCAGTAAGCGTATATCTGCGTCATTACAGACTACTGCTTGTGGCTCTGTTTACAGTATGCTGTGTCGGCTTTACGCACGCATGCGATTTTGTGTTTACCAAAGTGCTGCAACCTCACCAGCGTGTGCGTATCGAGGTGTTGTTTGGTATGAAAGAAGACCCGACAGGAGCGGGTTATAATGTCAACCAAGCACGTATCGCTATCGGTTCGGGCGGTTTCCTCGGCAAAGGTTACCTGAAAGGCACACAGACCAAACTGCAATTCGTCCCAGAGCAAGATACCGACTTCATATTCTGCACCGTGGGCGAAGAATGGGGGTTTGTAGGATCGGCATGCGTGCTGATACTATATCTCTGTTTTATCCTGCGTCTCATCTCATTGGCAGAGCGTCAGCGAGACACATTCAGCCGGATTTACGGTTATTCGGTGGCGTCCATCTTCCTATTGCACCTCACCATCAATGTCGGAATGGTGCTCGGGCTGTTGCCTGTGATCGGTATTCCGTTACCGTTCTTCAGTTACGGCGGCAGTTCGCTATGGGGTTTTACTATTTTGCTGTTTATATTTCTCCGCCTGGATGTTGCACGCGTAGAAAAACTACGATGAAAACGGTTGTTTTTAGGTCTCTGCTATCGCTTTTTTACCCACATTGCTGTGCTATGTGCGGCAGTCTGTTGGAGGACGAGACCATTACTCTGTGTCCAAAGTGCATACGCCATCTGCCACGCACCGAGCAGTGTGCTCTCAGAGCTAACATGACGGACGAACTATTCAGCGATTTGCCACGCTTTCAACGGGCAGCAGCGTTCCTTTTCTTCGACAAAGGCGCCGCTATACAGCACGTAATACATAAAATGAAATTTCACGAGCAGCCACGCATAGCCTACGACCTTGCCCGTGAAGCCTCTTACGATTTCATGCAAGCAGATTTCTTCGATGGAATTGACCTGATTATCCCCATTCCCTTGCACTCAAAGCGGCTTCGTGAACGCGGCTATAACCAATCGGAATGGATAGCCCGTGCGCTGAGTGAAGCCACAGGTATTCCTATGGATACCACCCACGTCAGCCGTATCCGCAACAACCCGCAGCAGGCACTTCAGAAAGCCAAAGACCGTGCCACCAATGTAGAAGGCGTTTTTGCTGTCAATCACCCTGAGGAACTCTACCGCAAGCATATACTGATTGTTGACGACCTGATTACCACAGGTAGTACCGTCCGTGCTTGTATGAAGGCCATGAAAGTATGCCGTGGGGCGAAGTTTAGCGTCTTTGCCCTCGGAAAAGCACGCTGACTATTGCGTATATCGCATTTTTGCTGTAAATTTGCGCCCAAAATAAATGTTAAAGGGAATGACCCGTAAATATGATTTTCTCATTATCGGCGGCGGAGTTGCCGGTATGAGTTTCGCGCTGAAGGTAGCGCGTACACAGAAGTATAAAATAGCACTTTGCTGCAAAACTACGCTTGATGAAGCCAATACGGCAAAGGCACAAGGCGGTATCGCCTCGGTAACGAATCTGCTCGTGGATGATTTTGAGAAGCATATCCACGATACGATGGTGGCAGGCGACTGGCTCAGCGACCCCGCAGCAGTAGAACAGGTAGTACGCAACGCCCCCCGTCAGATTCAAGAACTGGTTAACTGGGGTGTCAACTTTGACAAGAACGCCGAGGGCGGTTTCGACCTCCACCGCGAGGGCGGACACTCCGAATTCCGTATTCTCCACCATGCCGATGATACGGGTGCTGAGATACAACGCGGACTAATGGAAGCCGTGCGCCACAATCCCTTTATAGATGTATTAGAAAACCATTTCGCAGTGGAAATCATTACGCAGCACCACCTGGGTATGCGTGTAACCCGCCGCACCCCCGACATTGAGTGCTACGGGGCATATATCCTCAATCCTGAGACAGGTAAGATTGATACCTACCTCAGCCGTGTGACCCTAATGGCTACAGGCGGAACAGGGGCTGTTTATGCCACTACCACCAACCCCAATATTGCCACCGGCGATGGTATCGCGATGGTCTATCGTGCAAAAGGGAAAGTACAAGATATGGAGTTTGTCCAGTTCCACCCAACGGCACTTTTCCACCCTGGCGAGACCCACCCCGCTTACCTGATAACCGAGGCGATGCGCGGCTACGGAGGCATTCTCCGTCTGCCTAACGGCGAGGAATTTATGCAGAAATACGACCCGCGTTTATCATTGGCTCCGCGCGATATTGTAGCCCGTGCCATTGATAACGAGATGAAGATTCATGGTCTCGACCATGTCTGTCTTGATGTTACCCACAAAGACCCTGAGGAAACAAAACACCATTTCCCGAATATCTACGCCAAGTGCCTGAGTATCGGTATCGACATTACCAAGCAGTATATCCCCGTTGCACCATGCGCCCACTATATGTGTGGCGGTATCAAGGTTAACCTTGACGGCGAGTCGTCTATTCATCGTCTCTATGCCGTAGGCGAATGCTCATGTACAGGCCTGCATGGCGGCAACCGTTTGGCGAGCAATTCGCTCATAGAGGCAGTCGTTTACGCCGATGCGGCCGCACGCCATAGCCTCAGCATGATAGAAAACTACGATTTCAACGAGCAGGTACCCGATTGGAACGACGAAGGCACTCTCTCCAACGAGGAGCGTGTCCTGATTGCGCAAGATGTCAAAGAGGTCGGGCAGGTAATGTCCACCTACGTGGGTATCGTGCGTTCCAATTTACGTCTGCGCCGTGCATGGGAGCGTTTGGATTTGCTCTACGAGGAGACCGAAGACCTCTTTAAGCGTGTTAAAGCCACAAGGGATATTTGTGAGTTGCGCAATATGATCAATGTAGGCTATCTTATTACACGTCAAGCCATTGAGCGCAAAGAGAGCCGCGGGCTGCATTATAATATTGACTATCCGAAAACCACCTCTACTCCCCCTCAAGAAGTCTGGTGATGAAAGCAGTCTCCCTGCATAGCGTTGTCCCTGTGCGGACAGAAGCCTCCGAAACAAGTGAGCAAATCACCCAAATGCTTTTTGGCGAGATATGCACTATTGAGGAGCGAAAAACTCGTTGGATACGGGTAAAACTAGCACTCGACGGGCAAATGGGTTGGGTGGATGCAAAAATGATTGCTACCCTTTCTACTGACGAATACAAGTCCTATTCCGCCGCACTCAAATCGGCGGCATATGTTGCCTTTCCGATGGCGTATGCCGTCAGCGAAAACAACGGACAAACCATTCCGCTTACCGCCGGCACACGGCTCACAAACTATCATAACGGGCACTTCGAAGTGCTGGGCGTCGGTTTCCGTATTGATGCAGGTATGGTGTTGACAAAGCCATTGGAGATGACCCAACCAAACCTCCTCCAATCTGTGCGTTTCTTCCTCAATGTTCCCTACTTGTGGGGCGGTAAGAATGCACTTGGTATGGATTGTTCGGGTTTTACACAAACCATACTCTCCCTTTTCGGGCATAAGATTCCACGCAACGCTTCAGAGCAGGCCACACAAGGGCGACTCATCAGCCGACTTTCCTCGTCTAAAGCGGGCGATTTGGCGTTCTTCTGCCATTACGAAGAGGCTGCCACGCAAGAAATCACAAGCAACCTAAAACAACAGTCCACAGAAACAAACGCCATAGCAAGGCAGAAAATAACCCACGTCGGCATCCTTATCGATTCTGAACGTATTATCCACTGCTCCGGACGCGTCAAAATAGAAAAAATAGACACTACAGGTATCTTCTCCGTAGAACAATCCGACACCGCTCATCCCGACGGGCAATACACTCATCGCCTTCTCTCCATCCGTCGCTTGTAATCAAATAAACTCTTATATATAAAAAATGATTGCTTCACCAATTTCGGTTAGGCAATCTTTTTTATTATTATGCAAAATATATGCAGAATACACAATCTACGCACATCATCATCCCCATTACGCAGAAAGAATTAGATCTCAAGGGTAGGAAGAATAAGTCACCTTTTATCCAAATTATTCACTTTTTATGCATTTATCTATACCTTTTCTACCTAATATAATTTTATAAATTATACATTTCATTTGCACAAACCAAAAAGATGTTGTATCTTTGGACATCGTTAACCTACTACTTATGAATTGTCGGTTTTTGCGTTATATACATTACATCCGTCTGTCAGCCTGTTTACTTGGAGCCGCTTTTTGCGCACATAGTTGCACTTCCTTTCACGATGCACGCACTACTATCGCCTATGTCGATAGTCTGGATGCACAAGGTTGTTTTTTTACAGATACTGCAACATTGAACGAGGTTATCTCAACTCTCGACAACCCACTAGGACACACTTTCGCACGCACCACACTCGCTAGTGCTTACTATTATCTCGGGCGTGTCTATGACGATAGTCTCAATTGTATCCGCGAGGCCGCCAACTGCTATATTGCTTGCGACCAACTGCAGGCAGACGACTATTTCCACCGTGGCAGAGCCAATACCTGTATGGCGTATATCTGTATGCGACAGCAGGCAGACACTATAGCACTAGTCTATTGCCAACGTGCCTCCGACCTACTCAGCAAGACCACACACGATTGGTTTTATGCCCATAGTCTGCTCAATACGTGCAGCACACTCCTCGAACTGAACCGTCCGGAAAAAGCCGATAGTGTCTGGCGCCTCGCTACGGCTTTTAACACCGATAGTGCATATATGGGACGAGTTGTCGGCTTGCGCGGAGTGTGTCTATATGAGCAGAAGCAATATGATTCGGCTCTGGTCTATTTGGAACGTGCTTTCAGTTATCCCAATTACGAGGGGCAACGATGTTTCTACAATACGCAACGGATGCTCATACACGGTGCCGAGAACCATACAGATTCTGCCATGTATTATGCCTATTATGTAGCGGAACACTCCTCCAATCCATCCTACTTGGAACAAGCCTATCGCACGATTATCAGGCAAGCCCAAATCAACAACGATACAGAAACATTAAAACACTTTCTCTCTTTGAGCGAGAAAAACTCCGCTATTCTCCTCGAAAATGCAAGACACTACGGAGCAGCCATTGAGACTTTGAAACAATATGTTGATACTCCATACCCTTTTCTGCCTTGGCAGATAGCCATTTCTATCTTAGTGGTGCTGACATTCTTATTTTGGGCAGTGAGTATGATACTCCATAAGAAACAAAAACTGAGTATAGAAAATCAGGACAAAATCATTGAAGCACAGGAGCAACAACTACAACGCCTAGAAGAAGAACACAAACAGGAAATCAGCCATATCACCCGCGCCAGAGCCGATGCCGCAAGCCTTTCCGCCCACAAGATGAGCGAGTTTTTGTCCGGAGTCAATCAATTGCACAATAAGTATAACGTCCCGCGAAAAGAATGGTATACCAACTATATCCTGTTCAAATGCGACACACAAGTGCCCTTTGCCACACTTGTCGAACAATTGGAGCAATTGGAACTATCCAAGAAGGAAATCAGGTACTGCGTCTATACCATTCTCTACAAAGGCACTTCTGCCACACAAATGGCGACATATCTATATTACTCCTCTTCGGGTATCCGGACATTCAAACAACGTGTTGCCCACAAATTGGGTACCACAGCAACAGCACTATACGACACTCTTCTCTGCATGGCAATGGCGGAAAACAAGTAGCCAAAACGTTTTTCTCCGCTTGTCAACACTTGCCTTTATGCTTCAAAATCGACAACGGCGGTATTTTGTGCACATATAATATAGTAATATACTAATAATCAATATATTACAATACAATTTGTGCACATGTTTTTCTTGCACGTTTCGTATTTTTGTCGTACCTTTGCGGTCGCGAAACGGTTAATAACAGAGAGGCGAAGGTGCCTCGTCATTATAGCGTTATTCCATTTCGAGCCTATATGCTGTAGTCGTTGCCGGAGGGTCAGCATGGCAAACCTACCCATATCAGGCTCGTTTGGAACAAATCAGTCAAGCAGAATCCAAGCATAGAGGCAAGTCGATGTTCTTTCCGACTTGCCTCTATTGTTTTTCATAAGAAAAAAGGTTGCCCGATTTTCATCAAGCAACCAGCCATTCTGTGATTCTATTGTTTTATTCCTTCTCTATTGCCTCCGCAATAGAGTTGGCAATCTCTGCCATCTCGTCGGCAGGAAGACTCAATTTGGGATTGGTAAAGAGCATATCTTTCTCCGAATTGAGCGGCACAAGATGAATATGCACATGGTTAACCTCCATACCCAATACGGCTACGCCCACACGTTTGCAGCCCGTAGCCTCCCGTATGCCCTTTGCTACTTTCTTGGCAAACAGCATCAAACCGGACAAAGTGTCATCGTCCAAGTCGAAGATATAGTCGGCTTCAGGTTCGGGCAATTTAGGGATAACCAATGTATGCCCTTTCACCAACGGATTAATGTCCAAGAATGCATAGTAATGCTCATCCTCTGCCACCTTGTAACTCGGGATTTCGCCATTGATAATCTTTGTAAAGATAGTCATACTCGCTCCTATTATGGTTAATGCTACCTATTACAGACTTATTTCCAGTATCTCAAACTCCATCGTACCTGCAGGTACCTGCACTTGTACCGTATCGCCCACTTTCTTACCGAGCAGACCTTTGGCAATAGGTGTAGTAACAGCTATCTTACCTTCCATAATGTTAGCCTCCCCTTCGGTAACGAGTTGATATACCTTCTCGGCGCCTGTTTTCTTTACGCGCACACGCACCTTGGTAAGTATTTGTACTTCATCTGTTTTAAGCGAACTCTGGTCAATGATACGTGCGTCCATTATTTTTCCCTTGAGCATAGCGATCTTGCTCTCAAGAACCCCTTGCTCCTCTTTGGCTGCATCGTATTCAGCATTTTCACTCAAGTCACCTTTGTCACGCGCTTCTGCGATAGCAGCGATTACGCGAGGACGCTCTGTACTCTCCAAAAAACGGAGTTCATCCTTAAGTTTTTGCAGACCTTCTGCGGTCATGTATGTTACTGCCATATTCTTTATTTATTTATATTTCTATTCTTTATTTATATTTTCGTTCGAAAATTTCACTTGCAATAAATGCTTTACGTGCCTCCTGCGGGTCTGTCAGATCCGGTATCAGGCTGTCTTGTTTCTGTTCTTCGTTTTTCATACAAAAAAAGGCTCGGATGCCTCCGAGACTTATTAAAAAGGTTAATAATACTATTGTGTATCCTTATTTTTTCTTTTCAACATAGTACCTATCTTATTAGGGTATGGTGGTACAATACGTAAGAGATAGGTTTTGTAAAAAACAATAGGAAACTTCACAGCCTCCTATTGCCATTAAACCTAAACCTTAACTATGAAAATTTTATTTGTTTTCGGCTGCAAAGGTACGACCTTTTTTTTATACGTGCAAATTTTTTAACTAAAAATGCTGTATTTCGCTATTTTTCTACAATTTTTCCACGCAAAGTGGCAGCACTTGCCTCTAAAATCTCCACCATGACCAGTTCTCCGATTTGTCTGCCCTCTCGCGGGAACACCACCGTTTTGTATTGCGAAGTCCGTCCATACATATCCTCGTGGCTTCGTTTGGAGAAACCTTCTACCAATACTTCCACCGTTTTTCCGATCTCACGGCGGTTGCTTTCCCAAGAGAGTTCGTTTTGCAAAGCAATAATTTCGTTCAAACGACGCACTTTCTCGACCTCCGAGATATTATCCGGCAGGTGTTTCTGTGCATACGTACCCGGACGCTCACTATATTTGAACATAAACGCCGTATCAAAGCCTACTTCGCGCATCAGGCTGAGTGTTTCAGCGTGGTCTTCGAGGGTCTCATCGTGAAAACCGCAAAACACATCTGTGCCGATAGCGGCATCGGGCAGAATACGGCGGATAGCGGCAATACGGTCGAGATACCACTCGCGCGTATATTTGCGGTTCATCAGTTTGAGTATCTTGTTCGAACCACTCTGTACAGGCAGATGAATAAAGCGGCATAGGTTCTTATGGCGGGCAATGGTTTCAAGCGTCTTATCCGACATATCCTTCGGATGACTGGTAGTAAAGCGAATACGCATTTCCGGTACGGCATTTGCTACTATATCTAATAGGTCGGCAAAGTCCACCATCTCACCATTTTCCCGTTGAAAGCGGTAAGAATTGACATTTTGTCCAAGGAGTGTGACCTCCTTGTATCCCTTTTGCCACAAGTCGCTTACCTCGTTGAGAATGCTCTCCACATCGCGGCTACGCTCTCGCCCGCGAGTATAGGGAACCACACAATAGGAGCAGAAATTGTTACACCCGCGCATAATGCTGACAAACCCGCTGATAGTTTTGCCTATACGAGCAGGAAGCACTTCGCGATAGGTCTCTGTTTTGCTCAGTTCCACATTCATTGCTTTCCGCCCCATCTCGCATTGCGCCAGCAGATTCGGTATATCCAGATATGAATCGGGACCTGCAACAAAGTCCACACCGTATTTTTCTATCAAGTCTTCACCCATACGTTCTGCCATACAACCAATGACGCCAAGCGTTACCCTGCGTCCATCTTGTACCACCGCCGACAGCCTCTGCACCTTATGTGATTTCAGTTCCTTGAGACGCGATACCACTTTCTGCTCAGCATTATCGCGTATGGAACAAGTGTTGAGCAGGATAATGTCGGCATCCTCCCATTGCTCGGTCATCTCAGTATCAGCCGTCTGCATAATGGCTGCTACGACCTCGCTATCTGCCACGTTCATTTGACAGCCATAGGTCTCTATATAGAATTTTTTTGTCATAATCAATGTATTTTCGTCAATAAAAAGCAAAATAATTTGCACATTTCATTTTTTAGCAGTACCTTTGCAGCCGCTTTGAGAAATCTGAGCATCGGGATGTGGCGCAGTCCGGTAGCGCAACGGTCTGGGGGACCGGAGGTCGCAAGTTCGAATCTTGTCATCCCGACAAAAGAGAGTCAACCGACTCTCTTTTTTGTTTCTAACGCGCATTGACTCTATCTACACACCTTATTGTACAGGTTTATAATGCGGCAAGTTCTGCTCTGTAAGTGGTACAAGTCGTACATGCATTTCTTGCAACAATAGGGTTAGAGCAGCGTTTTGAGCGACCAAACCGGTCCACCATTCTGCCTCATCCATACTTTCAAACCCACTGACACGCAGGGCACACCCCGAACCGAGAACCGGCATTTTCTGCATATCAAAGTCGCGTATCAAGAATTGGGCGAAATTAAACAATGCCACCTCGTACTGCAAGTGGTTGAGTGCTTGCTCGTTTGCCGTAGGCAATACCAACAATACGACACTCGGTACGTCCCGATCATCGGAAGACAGAGATGTAGAATCGGTCTGTTCCTCATCTTCTTTTGCAATCTGCTCGCGCAGGCTATTCAGACCATTTGACACATCGCCTTTTTGGCTCTCCATTCCCTGCCCCATCATTGCCAACATATCCTTTGCCATTGCCCCCAGTTCACTCTCCGGATAACGGCTGACCATATCTTGCAATTCTCCGACAAACGCTTGCTGTCCGTCGGTGCGCGCCACAGCCACGGCATTAAGGAACAGAAAACGTGGCATCAACGGCGAAAGCGGGTAGTTCTCCTCGGCGTAAAGTTTATTCTTTTTGACAGCAGCAAAATTGCTCTTGGTATAAGCTATATAAGTGGTTTCATAGAGCGAATCCTGCTCCATCGCCTGATGGCGGAGTCTGTCAAAATAGTCGGGTTGCGAGACAATATATGCCTGCTTGGTATCCGGGTACAATTCAATTATCTGCTTGCGATAATAGTCCTGTGCGTCCCTATCGTCGTGGCGCAGAGCATTGAGATAGTACATATAGTACAAATCCAGCAGGTCTCTATGACGCGGGAAACGGCGGCATAGTTCAGCAAAAGTTTCATCAGCAAGTGGTTGGTCGTCCATCTTATCCTGATAGGTATATACCATATTGATAAGTGCGCTACGTATCAGACTATCTGACAACGCCAAATCGGCTTCTGTACGGGGTATCTGTTGTAAGTAATACTCCGGTTTGTGGGTATCGGTTTCAGGAATATTCTTGCGCATCGATGTGCTGTCGCCAACCATGGTTGAGTCGGCCATATCGGCGCTTTCATCGGTATTTTCCGTATCTTGAAAGAGCGTAGAGACCGTTTTGCTACGACGACGCCAATTGTCTTCCAACGGGCGGTTTCCCCATTGCTTGGCGAACTCCTGCTTGCCCGACCTTAGTAACTGCGCGTTATAAAAATACCAGTCGCCTTTCTGTCCGCCACCGCCTAACATATTCGAGGTATTTACGCTCTGCAAACCAGTGTTGTTCTCCGCTTCGCGGGCCGCCAATGCTTCCTCTTCGGCTGCTTTCTCTTCGGCTTTGATAAGGTCAGCAATGAGTTGTTCTACCACACGACGCTGCTCCTGCTCTGTCATTTTGCCAAGGCGTTGCAGCGAGTCCTGCAGTTGCACCGTGTTATACTCTTGTATTAGTTCGTCCAATACCTCAGAGCGTTTCTGCACGCGGGCAAACTGCTCATTCTCGGGGGTTAAAATAGTAACCGCCTCGCGGTAGCAGGGCTGCGCATCGGTGTAATCACGATGATTGTAGTACAGGTCGCCCATACGCACCAAGACCGCTGCTTTTTGCAAGCCCGCTTGTGTGGCATTGTCAACGGCTAAATGGTATTGTTCCAAGGCTTTAGCCGTATCGCCAGACGAGAGGTAGATATTGCCCATTGCGCCGTATATCCGGTCGAGTTGGTCTTTGTACTTGCTCTGCCGTGCCATCTGACGCAACTGTTTGAGGGACGATTTGCCGCTCAACTGGGCGATATGTATGCGCGCATTGAACTCCATATCGGTAGGCGGGGCAAGGCGTATCACTTTTTTGTAGGCTTCTATCGCCTCGCGCTTGTTTCCTTCCTGCTCATAGAGTTGCCCGAGGACATATTGAAAGCGGGGGCGATAGACTTTGCGTTTCTCGTAGGGTATGGCAATCTTGACAAAGGGGATAGCGGCATGGTATTGCTTGGTTTTGAGCAATATATCCGCACTAACTGCCGAATAGAGGCGGGCGTGTTTCTTATCAAGGGCATCAATCTGCACCTTGTGGAGCATATCCTCTGCCTCGTAGAGCCAGCCCAGTTCTCCATAAGCGCGGGCAATCCATAGTTGGCACCGTGCGACCATATCGGGGTCGGTGCTGTAGTGGCGGCTGATATAGGTAAAAGTGCCGATGGAACCGAGGAAATCTCCCTTATGAAACTCGGCTTCGCCGAGACGGAGCCACGCTTCGCCCATCTGGTTGTTGAATTCCTCTTGTTGCAGCCATAGTTTATATTTCGGGTCGTTACGTTTCTTTGGATCGGGTTTCGGTTTGGCTTTGATGGAGTGCAGTTTGATACACTTGCGGCATTTCTCGATAGTCTTGTCCATCTGTGATGTTGCCGCCTCCGCTGCCTGATGATTGCTAACTGGGTAGAGATTGAGAATAGCGGAATAGTCGTCCTTGTTAGCATCACGTATGGCTTTCAGTCCCTCCTCGTAGGCGGTGTTGCCATTGTACATGATGTTGTACTTCACCTTGGTCTGGTGGAAGGAGCGAGTGGCAGGTGTGTTCTTCTGCGTAGAACAGCCACAGAGCAACACAACAAGCGTCAAGCCTGTTGCAAAAGCGATATGTCTGTTCTTTTGATACATGGATTATAGTCCCTTTATATGGGATGGAGCCGCAATAAACTCTTTGAGATAAAATGGTTCGTAGTATGCTACATCAGCCCCCTTATAGCCGTCGATCAGCATACGCTCGGCAAGCAAACCCATATACCCGGCTTCCGGAACGATGTCTGCGATATAATGCAGAGAAGGGGCACTGAGCACCTCCCGGCATTTGGCTGCGCCATCGCCGAAATAATACACGTGTTTAGCAGTGTCTAACAACCATTGCGGGTTGTCTATTACACGGGCTTCCACCTCTTTTGCAATATGCAATTCCTCGTCGTAGAGGGCGGTATAGACCTCCATACGGCGTGCATCCGTCATCGGACAAAGCAAAGCGTTTTCCTGCAGTTGTTCACCCTGCTTCGCCACACACGAAGCAGCCAACACCTGCAGTGTAGGAACAGGAATGAGCGGTATATTCAGCCCATAGCACAACCCTTTGGCAGTACTGGTACCGATACGCAGTCCGGTATAACTGCCAGGACCTTCCGAGAGCGCAACGCCCTCGATTTCAAGCCTTTTGGCACGCACTTCCTGTAGCAGTTCGTCGATAAAGACAGGCAGGAGTTTGGCGTGGTTGCCACCTTCCCTACTGATACGCTCGGCAACCGGTACTCCGCCGATAGTAACGGCTGCACTGCACACATTGGTGCTGGTTTCTATACAAAGGATAGTCATATATTAGTCTTCTATGCGGCAGGTTGATTTCCCCACCCTATGAGCCTGCAAAGTTACGCTTTTTTTCTGATATATCCAAAGGGTAATGCTTTTCCGACAAAGCGGCAATGCGTTTATTTGTCTTTGAGTGCATTGGATTGGAGCGAACGGAGGATGACGGCACGTGTATAGTTCCAGAGAGAGCCGTACTGTTTGCGCTTGCCGGTGCGAGGGTCGAAAGGCGCATCGGCATCGGGTGTCTGCTGCTGTGCCAGGAAGCGCTTTTCCCATTCGGCACGCATAAGGGGATTATTGAGTTGTTCGGTTGTCAGTCGGCAGGCCGTACGAAAGCGGTTGATTTTCTCCAATTCAGCCCCTTGGGGCGGGTTACTCTTCCAGTTGCGCGGTTTGGTGATGACGTACGCTTCTTGGGCACATTCACGTATCACATTACCGCTATGATTGCGTGTGGTTTTGCGCCGGTAGATAATGTTGGAGTTTTTGGTAAGTTTGCCATGGATGGAGTCAAACGGGACTTCTAATTTTACAGTTGCCATAGTGTTTTTATATTATTAAATTAGATTTGTATATAGTTTATTTTATTAAATTATCCATTACTTATTCTATGTATGGTAACTCGCTATAATACAAGTAAAAACAGCCTAATCACATACGAATCATATACAAATAACATAGACTTGTCAGCAAGAAGTATAATAGATATACCGCAAAAACTATACCAAACATTATTAACAATATGCTGCTAATGCAACGCATACCAACGGGCAAAAAAGGTGCATTGAAAACACCGATAAACTCATACGGAAATACATACCCAAAGGAGTGGATTTTACACATTTCTCTGACTCGAAAATCATGAACATTCAGAAAAAACCAATAGAAGACCACAAGAAAAATTGAATTTTATGACACCTCTTGATTGCTTCTTCAATTATTTTTCCTAACCTTGCACAAGATTGCATTTGTTATTGGACAGTACAATAATTCAAATAAAAAAAGAGACTGCCTAAATCAATAGACAATCTCTTTTTTGTTAAGGTTATTATTCTAACCTATCTTATGCCTTGACAGCAACTTTTGTAGCCTTTTTTGCTTTGCGCTTATCCATTGCGTTGGTAATATCGTAAGCCAAAGGCGAAGCAATACATACAGAAGAGTAGGTACCAACGATAACACCCATCACAAGAGCAAAGACGAAACCACGAATGGTCTCACCGCCGAAGCAGAAAATAGCCAACAATACCACCAAGGTGGACATTGAGGTAGAGAACGTACGACCGAATGTCGAGTTGATAGCATTGTTAATATTGATTTTTCGATCACGCTTCGGATAGAGTTGATTGTTCTCGCGCACACGGTCGAAGATAACCACCGAGGCATTGATGGAGTAACCGATAACGGTCAGAATAGCCGCAATAAACGATTGGTCTATCTCCATAGAGAACGGCATCACCTTCCACAAAATAGCATACAGACCCAAGATGATAATCGTATCGTGAGCAAGGGCAGCAATAGCACCTACCGAGTAAGCAAAATTGCGGAAACGAATCAAGATATAGATAAAGATACCTATCAAAGCAGCAAAGATAGCCCAAATGGCAGCAGTGGTAATATCATCCGCTACAGCAGGACCTACCTTTTGCGACTGCATAATACCCACTTCGGGGTTAACCTCCGTAGAGCGGAACTCGTCAAACGTTACATTGCCTAAATATGGTTTACAGCCATCATAGAGCATTTGTTCAATCTGTGCATCAGCATCATCGGAGTTATCTTGAATACGATAGTTGGTCGAGACGCGGATTTGGTTCGAACTACCAATGGTAATAACATTAAGCGAGTAGGTTTCGTCGCCATCAAGGTGCCCCTTAAACACATCGTCAAGCGACTCACGAACATCCTCTGTGTTTACAGGTTCTGCAAAGCGCACCACGTAGTTACGTCCACCGGAAAAGTCAATACCAAGGTTAAGTTTACCGAACACATGCGGCTCCAGACCGAGGATAGCAAAGATAATCAGCACACCCGAGATAATATATGCATATTTACGGAACTTTACAATATCCGCTTTGGTATTCTGCAAGAAATTCTTGGTCATACGAGTAGCAAAAGACAACTCCTTGGCGTTCTCTTTGCTTGCATAGTCATCAAGAAGCAGACGGGTGATGAACACAGCGGTCAGGAACGACGAGATGATACCAATCATATAAGTGACAGCGAAACCCTTGATAGGACCTGTACCAAAGATAGCAAGAATGGCACCCGTCAAGAAACTGGTAACGTTAGCATCAACGATAGCGGAGATGGCGTTTTTGAAACCGACATCAATAGCCTGACGCATGCTCTTACCGGCACGCATTTCCTCACGGATACGCTCATAGATCAGCACGTTGGCGTCCACTGCCATACCCATTGTAAGGACGATACCGGCAATACCCGGCAGAGTCAATACGGCAGAGAAAGAAGCCAGGATACCTACCAAGAGAAAGATGTTGCAGCACAAAGCCGCATCGGCTATAAGCCCCGGAATCCAACCATAGTAGAATACCATATAAATTAAGATAAGGAGGAAACCGAGTGCAAAACTCCACAGGCCATCGTTGATGGCTGCTTTACCCAGCGTAGGACCTACCACATCCTCTTGGATAATCCGTGCGGGAGCCGGCATCTTACCGGAGTTGAGAGTGTTAGCCAAGTCTTTTGCCTCCTCAACAGTGAAATTACCGGTGATTTGACTACTACCACCCGATATCTCGTTCTGCACAGTCGGGAAACTATACACAAAACCATCCAATACAATTGCGATGGACTTACCGATGTTCTCTTTAGTAATACGCTGCCAAGCCTTTGCGCCCTCGGCGTTCATTGACATCGAGACATTCGCATAGGCACTGGCCTGCGAGAAGTCAGCACGAGCGTCAGTAATGACATCACCTTCGAGCGACGAATGACCATCGCGTTGTGCTTTAAGTGCTACCAGTTGGTAAACCGAGCCAGCCTCATCAATAGCCTTCACCGTCCAAGCCAGACGCAGATCGCGTGGCAGTACTTGTTTGGCAATCTGCGAGTTGAGCATTGCGCTAACAGCAGCAGTATCGGTGTAGTGAACCATACCTACCACAGGACCACGGTAGGCCTGACCTGCTTGATTAACAGCGGGGTTGAGCACAGCAAAGAGCGGGTTCTGCTTCTTGTATTGCTCCAATTGTTTCTCCTGACTTACCTCAGCAGAATCGTTTTGCAGCCCATCCACAATGTCAGCGATATCGCCATCGGCGGTAATCTCCTGTGGCGCAGTTGTCGGGGTTGCTTGCGCTGCATCCTCTGTAGCAGCATTGAGTTGCGCATACTCGCTATTGATTTGCACCAGTTGAGGCAGGATCTCTGCAAGGTCGTAGGTCTCCCAGAACTCGAGGTTAGCCGACCCTTGAAGAAGTTTGCGAACACGCTCCGGCTCCTTTACGCCCGGCAACTCAATCAAAATACGACCGGGCTGGGAGAGTTTCTGAATATTCGGTTGTACCACACCAAAGCGGTCAATACGAGTACGAAGTACTTTGAACGAATTATTCACCGCACCATCCACCTCTTCGCGGATTACTTTCTCAACATCCTCATTGGTCGAGTTGAAATTCACCTTATCTTTGAGTTCAAAAGTAGAGAACACACTTGCCAACTGTGCATCGGGGTCCACCTCTTTGAACGACTCGATAAAGAGTGTAACAAAATCGGTACCGCTGGATTTCTGTTTTTCTTGTGCCAAAGCCATAGCCTTGGTGAAAGTTTCGGTAGTGTTGTTGCCGGAGAGTACACGAATAATGTCAGGAACGCTGACCTCCATGGTAACGTTCATACCGCCTTTCAAGTCAAGACCGAGGTTAATCTCTTTCTCGCGGCACTCTTTCAGGGTGTAGCCAAACCATACTTTCTTTGCAGCAATAGAGTCGAGATAAACGTACTCTTTTGCAGCATTGTCTCCTGCATACTCTTGTGCCTTCTTATCGTAGTGAGAAGTAACAATAGAGAACGACAGGTAGAAGGCGCACACCAAGAATAGGATTACCGCCATAAATCTAACAAGCCATTTGTTTTGCATAATCTATTTGTGTTTTATTATTTATTTCTTCAGCCGTATGCAGTATGTGCATACAAAAAGCGCACAAAGGTACAACTTTTTTCCGAAACTTACAAATAATTTTAAGTTTCCACTCTAAAAAGCAGTGACATATACAAAAAACAGGCTGCCTTTTCGGGCAGCCTGTGGACAATATAATTGCATTGAGCAACTACTTGATTAGAGTTGTGGACCGGCAGCAACAAGGGCTTTACCAGCCTCGTTGGTCTCGTACTTAACGAAGTTCTTGATAAAACGACCAGCCAAATCTTTAGCCTTAACATCCCACTCGGCAGCATCTTTGTAGGTGTCGCGAGGATCAAGAATAGCAGGATCTACACCCGGCAAAGCGGTAGGAACCTCAAAATTGAAATACGGAATCTTCTTGGTCGGTGCAGTAAGGATGTCGCCACCGAGAATAGCATCAATGATACCACGTGTATCACGGATAGAGATACGTTTTCCCGTACCATTCCAACCGGTATTGACGAGATATGCTTTCGCACCGGATTTCTCCATTTTCTTAACCAGCTCTTCAGCATATTTGGTCGGGTGGAGTTCGAGGAATGCCTGACCGAAGCAAGCCGAGAAAGTGGGAGTAGGCTCGGTGATACCGCGCTCTGTTCCTGCCAATTTAGCAGTAAAACCGCTCAAGAAATAGTATTTCGTCTGCTCCGGAGTCAGAATCGATACTGGAGGAAGTACGCCAAAAGCATCAGCCGACAAGAAGATAACATTCTTCGCTGCAGGACCTGCTGAAATCGGTTTAACGATATTGTTGATATGATAGATAGGATACGATACACGTGTATTTTCCGTTGTACTCTTATCAGCGAAATCAATCTTCCCCTCTGCGTCAACAGTTACGTTCTCAAGGAGAGCATCGCGACGGATAGCATTGTAGATATCCGGCTCGCTCTCTTTGTCAAGGTTGATAACTTTTGCATAGCAACCGCCTTCAAGGTTGAATACACCCTCATCATCCCATCCGTGCTCGTCATCACCGATAAGCAGACGCTTCGGGTCAGTCGAAAGGGTCGTCTTGCCCGTACCCGACAAGCCAAAGAAGATAGCAGTATTCTTGCCCTCCATATCAGTGTTAGCCGAGCAGTGCATTGAAGCAATACCTTTCAAAGGCAAGTAGTAGTTCTGCATAGAGAACATACCCTTCTTCATCTCACCACCATACCAGGTATTGATAATTACCTGCTCATGGCTAGTAGTATTGAAAGCGACACAGGTCTCACTATTCAAACCGAGTTCTTTATAATTCTCTACTTTAGCCTTCGAAGCGTTGTAGATTACGAAGTTAGGCTCAAAGTTCTCCAACTCCTCTTTGGAAGGACGGATGAACATATTGGTAACAAAATGTGCCTGCCATGCTACTTCTACAATGAAACGGACAGCCAAACGGGTCTCTTTGTTAGCGCCGCAGAACGCATCAACAACAAACAGGCGTTTGTTGCTCAACTCTTTCTGTGCCAAAGCCTTTACCTCGCCCCAAACTTTCTCCGACATCGGGTGGTTGTCGTTCTTGTAAGCCTCGCTGGTCCACCAAACATTGTCGTGGCTCTGTGCGTCATCAACGATGTATTTGTCCTTAGGCGAACGACCGGTGAACACACCAGTCATTACGTTTACAGCACCCAACTCGGTAACTTGTCCCTTCTCATAACCAACCAAACCAGCTTTGGTCTCCTCCTCGAACAACTGCTCGTAAGAAGGGTTGTGTACGATCTCGGTAGTACCCATGATACCGTACTGTGTAAGATCAAGATTTTTCATAATAGTTATAGTTTTAATATATTGATTTACATTCTATTCGTCTATCTGTTTGCAAACTCTGTGCCAATCCGCAAAAGGCTTTATCTACCAAAGCCCCGTTTTTAGACGCTACAAAAGTACAACAAAAACTCGAAACCGACAAACAGGGGTATATTTTTCAGTTGAAAACAAAAAAAATGACAAGTTAAGTTGCCAAAAAATGCGAAAACATGCTGTAAAACATATTTTTCTCACAAAATATTTGGTCATATCAAAAATATGCCGTACTTTTGCATCGTGTTTTTCATGGTATTAGATTTAAGGTTAAGTAAAAAGATTGGGTTGTCGTGAGACAATCCTCTTTTTTTTATCCTATCCATATCCCCTTATTTACTTAATATTTTATTTCTCACTTGCACACAATGCGATCCCAGTTAAGATCACGCTTGCCATTTCCCGTTATTCTTTTTCCACATAAAAGTTAGGTGGAGTGATAGATAACAAGTAAAATCTTGTCGCGGAAATAGTCTTTGCAGAATATAGTCAACGCTGTTAAGAATTATGCCGATTGCCGACACATATTGCCATACAAATACTCAATCCTACTTATGATTGTGTTGATGTATAATTCCGACCATAAGAACGATAGGTGTCTTTTTCGATTTCGATTTGCGGTTCCTCAAAGATAGTCTTGGGGACAAGTTGCCAACGAAGATATTTGATAGTCAAACCACGGTCAAGCCACTGGTGCTCATAATGGGTCTGAAGCATCTTCGCCTCACGGAGCGTATCGGTTTCGGCGGTGTGGTAGAGATCTGCTGTATCTGCCAAGACAGGATAGGCATTGAGACGCAACATTTCGCGCGTGTACATATATAAAAAAGGGCTGTCAGTCTTGAGGTGGATTAGTCCGCCGGGGCGTACCAACTGCTGATAACGCTGCATAAAATAGGTGGAAGTGAGCCGCTTGGTTGCTTTCTTCATCTGCGGGTCGGGGAAAGTAATCCAAATCTCGTCCACCTCACCCTGTGCAAAGAAAGCGGTCAGCATCTCAATGTTCGTGCGCAAGAAAGCCACATTAGTCATACCTGCCTGCTCTGCCAGTTTGGCACCTGCCCACATACGCGCGCCCTTGATGTCAATACCGACAAAGTTCTTGTCTGTATATAATTGCGCCAACCCCACAGTATATTCCCCACGCCCGCACCCAAGTTCCAACACAATCGGATTTTCATTGTGAAAATACCGTTCACGCCAATGCCCTGCCATTGCCGCCACCGGGCTGTCTGGGAGTATCTCGCGTGCACCACACTGGAATACGTTATGAAACGTCTCCATTTCGGCGAATTTTCTCAATTTATTCTTACCCATAGTGCTTACTCGTTTTTCTTAATGATTAACCCTACATCGGATATACCTTTAAGGGATTGCGCCCGCATACCCTGTTGGATATGCCATACCTGCTCGCCGCTATGCGAAAAACGGTGCGTTTCCTCATACAGCACAGGCATTTCGATCAACCCATTGCGCCCATTGCCCAGCCACTCACCGCGGTCGTTAGCAAGATAGAACTCAATAGTATCTTGTCGGCCCGAGTCCCCCACAAAGAGCCACATATTCTGATAAGGATACTGCTCGGTATGACGCACACAGACTAACATCCGATAGGTGGCAAGGGTGTCGGTAATATCAAAACGATAGGTCAGCACTGAATCCGCCCCCCACTCTTTCAAGGGAACAGAGTGGAACTCGGAATAGACAATGTCTCGATTGCAAGCCATAAGCAACAGGAGACAACTACTTAGCAGGATTATTCGTATTCGGGCGGTCATTGTTACGAGGGGTATTATTGCGCATACGGTTATCGGGGCGGCGTTGCTCCCCATCCGGGTGGAAGCCCTTATCGTCCCGTCCGTCTCGGCGGGGACGATTGTCACGGTTGTTGCTATCGCGCGGTTCCCGGTTATCACGACGAGGACGATTATCACGCTGCGGACGGCGTTTTTTATCAAAACGGGTCAAGTCGTCTTGTCCGACCACATTCTGATAGCCGATCTCTGGCACGTCTGTAGTAATAGTGGATTTGCCGCCGAGGGTATCTGGTTTCTCTCCGCGACGGTTCATTTCAATGATGTCTTTCGCCTGCTCTGGCGTGAGCACCTGCAGATTGACAGGCATACGCTGATCAGTAGAGTAAGTAGCCGTCCCTTTGAGAGGATCGGTGGTAAAAAGGTAATACGTCCCCTCTTTGGTTTCCAACGGGATGTTGCGTTGCGGCATACGTCGTACCGCCTCTTCATAAACAGGTACTTCATAGTTAAGACAGCACTTGAGTTTAGCGCACATTCCCGCTAATTTCTGCGGGTTGGGCGATATATTCTGCAAGCGTGCAGCACCTGTACCGACTGATGAAAAATTGGTCATCCATGTGGTGCAGCATAGTTCACGGCCACAAGGACCTGTACCACCGATACGCCCTGCCTCTTGGCGGGCACCGATTTGCTTCATCTCCACACGAATACGAAATGTCTCAGCATAAACCTTGATCAGTTGACGGAAATCAACTCTCCCGTCGGCAATATAGTAGAAAATGGCCTTGGAGCCATCGCCTTGATACTCCACATCGCCTATCTTCATCTCCAAGCCAAGCGACTTGGCTAATTGACGGGCTTTAATCATCGTTTCCTGCTCTTTGGCATGTGCCTGCGCAGAACGCTCCATGTCTTCCTCGGTAGCAAAACGAAGCACATCACGCACTTCATAACGGTTGGTATCAATGTGGTTTTTCTGCATTTGCAGTTTGACTAACCGCCCCGTCAGCACCACCTCGCCCAAGTCGGTACCAGGATTGGACGCCACAACAATCACTGAACCCTTCTCCAAAGGTAGGTGTTGAGAATTATGATAATATCCTTTGCGAGTGTTCTTAAACTGCACCTCTATCAGATCAGTCTCTGACACATTCTCGGGTAGATCACAGAGCCAATCGGTAACGGGTAGCATATGTGCCGAATTACGGCAGCAGCCTTTGGCATTAAACCGACACGATTCATTATTCAATGTAAACTTATCTTCCATGTAAACTAACTAATATATACATACCTTATGTTATAGAGCAAATCGAATAGCCCATTTTTCCAACAGTCTTAGGATGGTCTTATTTTTTAATCAATACTATCATTTGCAGGCAAAGGTCGAAGAATATAATCTTCGCATTACCATTCTGTTCTATCTGGCGTTCGGCCTTGCCTAACTCATTCATTATCTGCTCCACATTGCCTGCATGGATAAATGGCGCAAAGCGAGCGGAAAACTCACGCTCGGGAGTGGTTTGATAGTTCATCTCCGGGTGCTGCAGATTACAGATAAAGTTCTCACGCACCTGCCGTTGAGCATATTGAAGAAAGCGTTTCTGTTTCTCGCGTCCCACCTTGGCATCCGCCATATCCTGACTCCACTTACGTAGGCGAGAGAGCGACTCAAACTTTTTCTGCGAATCGCGCAGGACGCCAACCGTATAGGCATCGCGCATCAAAGAAACAAAGTCATTAAACTCTTGCGTAGTCTCGTCATTTGATTCTGCAAGTTTCTGTGCTACGAGATAACTGCCACTGGCGATATGGGCATAGTCGGCCGCAGCAGCGGAGACAATATGCAAGCGTTCTTGCAGGGCTTGACCGATCTCTTCGTCCGACAAACGCGGCACACGTACTTGTTGTACGCGCGAGAGAATAGTCGGAAGCAGTTGCTCTGGATGTTCACTTACAAGCAGAAAGACTGTCTTCTCAGGCGGTTCCTCCAAGAGTTTGAGTAATTTGTTCGCACAGGTGATATTCATCTTCTCGGGTTGCCAGATAATCATTACCTTATAGCCGTTGCCAAATGCCTTCAAACTGAGTTTGCGCAGAATCTCCGAACTCTCTTTCTCATATATCATTCCCTGCTTGGTCTCCACGCCCATCGCCTTATACCAATCGTCGAGATCAAAATAATCACGCTCCAAAAGTAAATTGCGGAATGGCTCAAAGAAATCGTTACAAACATCTTTCTTATCATCTTTGACAATAGGGAAAGCAAAATGTAAGTCGGGGTGCTGCAAATTGTGATATTGCAAACAAGTAGGACACACACCGCACGAGTCCTCATCAGTACAGTTCGGGCAATTCAGGTACTGCGCATAGGCAATAGCAAGTTGCAATTTCCCCACGCCTACGGGACCCGTCAGCAGTTGCGCATGAGGTACACGTCCTTCGCGAACCGACTGTATAAGCCGCTCTTTAACCGCATGTTGCCCTATGATGTCCTTAAATTGCATTCTGCTATTTGCTTTTAGCCCGCAAAGATACAAAAAAACTATGAGTTACACAAGTTCTAACGTATATTCCGCCAAAAGTTGTCTTTTATGCGTCTTTTTCGGAGGCACACAGCAAGAATAAATCTACCATATTTTTTCAATTTGAGATGATTGCAATGAAAAAGAAATGTATAAAGTGCATTTGCATATATCAAAGATTTACGGTAACTTTGCAGCGCAAACAAAACTCTTAACCTTATGAACATTGCATTAGTTGTTATTTTAATCGTGGCAGGAGTAATTCTTCTGCTTTTAGAATTGTTTCTGCTACCAGGTTTCGGCATTGCGGGTATTACGGGTTTCTTGAGTTTAGCCGGAGCCGTGGCAGCCGCTTACCTGCGTATCGGTGCTACTGCAGGACATATTACATTGGCAGCAGCCATCGTGGCAGCAGCATTGGCGGTGTATGGGTTTCTAAAGAGTCACGCTTTGCAAAAAATGGCATTAGACACCTCTATTGATTCGCAAGTAACATTGGCTTCGCCTGGCAGAAAGATAGCCGACCTTGAGCGTGATGCTAAGGTGATGGATGCTGAACGCGAAAAAGAACGTGAAGAGAAAGCAACTGCCAATACTGAAGATATTGGGGAACCGCAGGTATAGGAAAATTATTGTAAAACCACATAAAAACAACAAGTATGGAAGCAGGTATGATTGTACTTTTGGCTATATTAGCCGTTTTTTTGATTATTTTTTTCTATTATGTTCCCTTTATGCTCTGGGTAAATGCCCAAGTGAGCGGAGTGCGCGTATCATTGGTACAGTTGTTTTTAATGCGTATTCGTAAGGTACCCCCCACCAAAATTGTTAACTGCCTTATTGAGGCACACAAAGCAGGTCTAACAGATGTAAAGCGCGATGGATTGGAAGCACATTATTTGGCAGGCGGACATATTGAGCGCGTAACGCACGCCCTCGTTTCGGCATCGAAGGCCGGTATTCAACTGCCTTTCCAAATGGCTACGGCTATTGACCTGGCAGGTCGTGATGTATTCGAAGCAGTACAAATGTCTGTGAATCCGAAAGTTATTGACACACCGCCCGTTACTGCTGTGGCAAAAGACGGTATTCAGTTAATTGCCAAAGCACGTGTTACGGTGCGTGCAAATATCCACCAATTGGTGGGCGGTGCCGGTGAAGATACCGTATTGGCACGTGTCGGCGAGGGTATTGTCAGTTCAATCGGTTCGGCAGAGAGCCACAAGCAAGTATTAGAGAACCCAGATAGTATCTCCAAATTGGTATTGAGCAAAGGGTTGGACGATGGTACGGCATTCGAGATTCTGTCTATTGATATTGCAGACATTGATGTAGGTAAAAACATTGGCGCACAACTGCAAATGGACCAAGCTGAGGCGGATAAAAACATTGCCCAAGCCAAAGCCGAAGAGCGTCGTGCTATGGCGATTGCCAACGAGCAAGAGATGAAAGCCAAAGCACAAGAAGCGCGTGCAAAAGTAATTGAAGCAGAAGCCCTTGTGCCGCAAGCTATGGCAGAAGCATTCCGTAATGGAAACCTTGGCATTATGGACTATTATCGTATGCAAAATATACAAGCCGACACCACTATGCGCGAGGCCATCGGCAAGCCCGTAGAAAGTGGTAAAAAGAAATAGTGAAAGTCGCGCTCTTACAATATCCTATTGCTTGGGCAGATAAGCAGACCAATCTGTACCTGGCCGAGCAGCGTCTTGCCGCGTTGGCTCACCGATCCGACGTGGCTCTTTTGCCGGAGATGTTTACTACCGGATTTTGCACAGATCGTCCCGACTTGGCAGAACCTGCAGACGGCGAAACAATGACCCGATTGCAAGCATGTGCCGATCTATATGATTTGGCTATAGCAGGGTCGTTTATATGCGGCAAGAAGGGACGATTATATAATCGAGGTTTCTTCATCCGGCCTCAGAAAAAGCCCGTATTCATCGACAAAAAACACCTATATGCCCATGGCGGCGAAGCTGCGTTTTTCTCGTCTGGAGAGAGTATGGAAGTAGTGGAATATAAGGGGACAACGTTTCGTCTACTAGTGTGTTACGATCTGCGTTTCCCAGTTTGGGCACGCAATACTACGGGGCACGACTACGATATATTGCTTGTGGTCGCCAACTGGCCACAGATACGTATTCAGTATTGGGATGCCTTATTACCCGCTAGAGCCACAGAAAACCAATGCTATGTATGCGGAGTGAATATTGTTGGCGATGACGGACTCGGTCTGCACTACAATGGTCATTCTGTAGCCTACGATACCCGCCTGCAGCCAATAGTACAGTTCGAGGACGACGAAGAAGGAACGAAGATTGCAGACTTTGACATAGAGCAACTTCGCCACTATCGAAAAGTGCTTCCTCTATGGCTGGACGCAGACAAATTTCAATTTGTAAATTGGTAAATGACACCGCATTGGACCATACATACACTTGATGAGAAACAAAAAAAACTCTGCAAGTCGCTATCCTGTGAACTGAATATCAGTCCACTCTCTGCACAATTACTGATTGACAGGGGTATATCTACAGCAGATGAAGCACGTGCGTTTGTACGTCCGTCGCTTTCACAACTGCACGACCCGTTCCTAATGCGTGATATGGATAAAGCCGTAGAACGACTCTCGAAAGCAATTGCGGAACACGAACGAATCATGGTCTATGGAGACTACGATGTGGATGGCACAACGGCAGTAGCACTGATGTACACGTTCCTACGCACCCAAACCGACAACCTAACTTTCTATATCCCCGACCGCTACATTGAAGGGTATGGCATCTCATTCAAAGGTATTGATACTGCACTAGCAGACAACTGCACACTTATTATTGCTCTCGACTGCGGTATCAAAGCAATAGATAAAGTGGAATATGCTCAAGCAAGAGGTATTGACTTTATCATCTGCGACCACCATACACCAGGAGATGGTTTGCCAAAGGCAGTGGCAGTGCTAAATATGAAACGCAACGACTGCGATTATCCATACAAGGAATTGAGCGGCTGCGGAGTTGGATTTAAGTTAGTACAAGCATATATGCATAAACACCATATTTCAGACGAGAAAGCCTATGCATTACTTCCTTTTTTAGCGATGTCAATAGCCTCTGATATTGTACCTATCACTGGCGAAAATAGGATATTGGCTTATTATGGTTTGAAGCAATTGAACAAACGCCCGCCAATAGGTGTATATGCAATTATGCAAGTGGCTGGCATTGCCAACAAGATGATCAATATATCCGACCTCGTCTATAAGATTGGTCCACGTATTAATGCGTGCGGACGGATCCAATCGGGTGAAGAAGCAGTACGTCTACTTATTACAGACGACCTTGCTTTTGCACAAAAACAGGCCCAAAGCATTAATACCTATAACTCCGAGCGCAAGGACTATGACAACAAAACTACCGAAGAAGCTCTACAAATGCTATCCTCCGCCCCCGAAAACGCCCAAAAGTATACAACAGTAGTCTTTTCACCTACTTGGCACAAGGGAGTAGTCGGTATTGCGGCTTCTCGACTGACAGAACAATATTACCGTCCGACCATCGTACTGACTGCCGCTGAGAATGGCATAATATCCGGTTCGGCACGTTCTGTAAGCGACTTTGATATCTATGCGGCTATTGACTCATGTCGAAACCTGCTTACCAATTTCGGTGGGCATAAGTTTGCTGCTGGACTGAGTATGCCTGAAGAAAATCTGCCTGCTTTCAAGCAGCATTTCGAGGAATACGTAGCAACCCATATTACTCCTGAGCAGATGCAACCTGCTATCAACATTGAAGCAGAGATACAATTAGAGGATATCACGCCACAATTCTGTAATATCCTGTGCCATTTGGAGCCTTTCGGTCCAGGTAATCCGCGCCCGACTTTCGTTACACGCAACCTAATTAACAACCATGGTACACGTCGCGTAGGACAACAAGGATTACACCTGCACTTAGATGTAACCGACCGCACAGCGGCCATTACAGGTATTGCTTTCGGGCAAGGCGAGAAAGCCTCCTACCTACAGAACGGCAATAGCGCAGATATATGTTACCACTTGGAGGAAAACACCTTTAACAATCGTACAACCATTCAGATGATGGCAATAGATATACATTTGAATAACTAACAATCAACTACAATACAATGTTTTCGGAAAGAGATATTAAAGGTCCTACACAGCGTCGCGGCAGTGTAGAAGTGGTATGCGGCAGTATGTTCTCTGGCAAGACTGAGGAACTAATCCGCCGCATGAAACGGGCAAAGTTCGCCAAACAGAAGGTGGAGATCTTTAAGCCTTCTATTGATGTACGCTACTCAGAGGAAGACGTGGTAAGCCATGACCACAACATAATACCATCAACCCCTGTAGATTCAAGTCAGAATATCTTACTTCTTGCCGATGACATTGATGTGGTGGGGATTGATGAGGCACAATTTTTTGATATGGGTATTGTAGATGTGTGCAACCAATTAGCAACGCGCGGCATACGTGTGATTGTTGCAGGTTTGGATATGGATTTCAAAGGCGTACCCTTCGGGCCAATGCCTGCCCTTATGGCGATTGCCGACGATGTATATAAGACCCACGCCATCTGCGTCCATTGTGGTGATTTGGCGTATGTGAGCCACCGCCTTGTATCTTCTGACAAACGTGTCTTGCTGGGTGAAACCGATTCTTATGAACCTCTCTGCCGCGCGTGCTATGAAAAAGCCACAGCCAGCGAGCATAGGGAACAATAATCTCATCCAAAGATAATTGACATTTTACGCAAGCCTTAATGAAAAATTGAAAGAGACTAACGACAACAATAGATGTCATACTGCCCTTGGCAATCAGTGATGTATATACATACAGCGTACCTGATTCTATATCATGCCCCTCTGCGGGCATGCGTGTTTTGGTGCCACTCGGACACAAGTCGCTGACAGGTGTTGTATTAGGAAATCATACCGACTCTATTAAAGAGAGTATCCAACTGCGAGATATACTTTGTGTCTTGGACGAAACACCTATTGTTACCCCAAACCAACTTTTCCTGTGGCAATGGATAGCCGGTTATTACCTCTGTACTCTCGGAGAAGTATTGGCAGCCGCACTGCCTGCCGGTATAATTGATGACAACTATACGGCCCGTACTGCCACTTACCTATCGTTACATCCTGCAGTGAACATAGAACAAATACGCCTGCTCCTTCACCGTGCGCCTAAGCAGTTACATGTATTAGAGACTTATCTGCGTCTCTCTGCTACATCGCCTTTTGTAGAGAAACGTATACTGATAGAAGAATCGGGAGAATCTACCGCCATCGTGCGTGCCTTAATAGAACGCAAAATCTTTGATGAATGTGAGCGCAATGTAAGCCGTATCGCATCCTATACTGGTGTTATCGAGCCAGCGCACCCATTATCTCCTGCTCAACAGAAAGCCGCAAACGAGATACATCATATATGGCAGTCGCACGAAGTTTGTTTGCTCCACGGAGTTACCTCTTCCGGAAAAACAGAAATCTATATCCGTCTCATACAAGAGCAACTTGAGCAAGGCAGGAATGTGCTGTATCTCGTTCCTGAAATTGCCCTTACGACACAACTTACTGATCGCCTACGCCTTGTATTTGGCAATAGTTTGCTCGTCTATCATTCGCGTTTCTCTGATGCAGAACGGGTGGAGATATACCATTCTATCCGTCAGGCAAAGAAACCTTATCTCGTTATCGGGGCACGCTCTGCGATATTTCTTCCTTTTCAAAACCTCGGTTTGGTTATTGTGGACGAGGAGCACGAATCGTCTTACAAGCAATCCGAACCTGCTCCGCGTTATCATGCCCGCTCGGCAGCCATCGTGCTGGCACATAAAACGAATGCCAAAGTATTACTCGGTTCAGCAACCCCCTCAGTGGATTCATACTATAATACCACTATCGGAAAATACGGGTTGGTCTCTCTTTCCGAACGGTATGCCAGTATTCAACTACCCCGAATAACCCTTATTGATCTAAAACGCCAGTATCATCGCAAAGAGATGTATGGACATTTCTCTGACCCATTGGTAGATCGAATACGCGAGGAATTGTCCCGCGATAAACAAGTTATTCTCTTTCAGAACCGCCGCGGCTATGCACCTATGTTGCAATGTGTCGCCTGCGGAAAGCCCCTGCGTTGCATCAACTGCGATGTGCCGCTTACTTACCATAAACTTACCTCACGCTTGGTGTGCCACTATTGCGGCTACTCCATTCCTATTCCACAACGTTGCCCCGCCTGTGGTGGGGAAATGCATATAAGGGGGTTTGGAACAGAACGTTTGGAAGATGAGGTAGCCACACTCTTTCCTGAAGCAAAGATTTTGCGTATGGATCTGGATACCACACGCAATAAGACTGCTTACCAAGATATTATCAATGCCTTTTCGCGCCACGAAGTAGACATACTTATTGGCACGCAAATGGTAAGTAAGGGGTTACATTTCGATGATGTGTCGCTTGTGGCCGTCTTAAATGCTGATCAACTGCTCAATCAACCTAATTTCCGTAGTTATGAGCAGGCATATCAAATGTTGGAGCAGGTAGCAGGACGTGCAGGACGAAAAGGTCAGCAAGGCGAAGTAATCATCCAAACATTTGAACCGGATAATCCCGTATTGGGATACGTTCTACACCACGATTATCAAAGTCTGTTTAACTCCCAATCTACAGAGCGTAGAATATTCAATTATCCACCCTTTCAACGGCTTATTACGCTGACACTACGCCATCATGATTTGCATCGTTTGGAAAACGCTTCGGCTACATTGCAAAACCGCTTGCAGCAGGTGTTCGGCAATCGTGTCAGCGGTGTGATCATTCCTTCTGTTGCACGTGTGCAGAACCAATATATTCGGGAGATACGTTTGCGTATTGAGACTACAGCCAACATCGTGCGTGCCAAATCGCTTCTGATAGAGCAGATACACTATACACTCACTTTCCCGGACTGCAAAGGTACCATCATTCTCCCAGATGTGGATCCGCTCTGATTATTCAGCGTATGCAATTTGTATCCGTTACCTTGCAATTACGGCAACAATACGGCAAGAGAGGGCAACTGCATAGATCTTTGCCAATAGAATATACCTAAAAAATAGACAGAATAGACAATAGAAAATGAATAGACAGAATTCTTCCACCCTTATTCGCCTTATTGTGTGGCTTTCCCTGATGGGTGTGCTTACGATTTTGGCAATCGGTATATGGACATTATTCCCCGACCGCACCTCTATTACATCCCTTAAATGGTTGCAATTGTTCCAAACCTTGGCATTATTCTTCCTCCCCCCATTGCTTATGGCGTTGTTTTGCTGCGGGAAACCGCTGCAATGGTTACACCTCGATAAAGGTATGAGGTGGCAGACCGCACTTTTTGCTGTCATGCTGATGCTCTGTGCTATACCTGGTATTAACCTACTCAGTTATCTGAATCAACAACTTACTCTACCAACCTTTCTCGAACCTCTCGAAGCCATGATGCGCAACCAAGAAGATGCGGCAAACCAGTTGACTGAACAATTTCTACAAGTGAATACTATCGGGGAATTGCTGATTAACTTCGGTCTGATGGCGCTTTTGCCCGCAATATCCGAAGAATTAACGTTCCGCGGCACGATGCAATCGTTGTTTGCCAATTCGCCCGATTCCAACGGTGTTTTCCAAAAATCAAAGCCTCTTGCTGTGCGCACAAAAATCAGTATTTGGGCAACCGCTATTATTTTCTCGTTTGTTCATTTCCAATTCTATGGTTTTGTACCTCGTATGCTGATGGGGGCAATGTTCGGCTATATGCTGGCGTGGACAGGGAGTCTGTGGGTACCAATACTGATGCACTTTACGAACAATGCCGTTGCCGTATTCTCCTATTACATTACCTACAACTATGCTTTAGACCCGGATTATATCGATTCCATCGGCATTTCTTCTACTCTTTGGCTGGGTATTCTCAGCATCCTATTCGTGCTGACAGCACTCATCTGCTATCCGCACTACATACAAAAGCGGGCTAATAGATAAAATAACCTGCTATGCCAGCGAGAATAATGAGCAAAATGGGGTGAGAAATAAAATTGACCATTTTCTGACACCATAGGTATTTCTTAGTCAGCGGAGCAACCAACTGCGGCAAAATAGTTAAGAAAAATACCACACCGAAGAATACCCAACTATCCAAACCGATAAACGAAGCGGAACGGCTGTCGGGGGCGAACGGGTCGGGGTTGATCAGCACCAAAGCCGCAGCGGCAATCAGTCCGAGAACCGCAAACCGTAGCATACGCAGGCTGTTCTGAAAATAGGGATTAGTTTGGAAACGTGTACTGAGAAAAAAGTATAACTTACAGATAGTAAGCATGATTATCAGGCTCGGAAGGATAATGGCAAACGTAGCCAGCACACTACCCCACACGCTGCCAGTGGCGGTATAGCCCACATACGTGGCGCAGTTGATACCGATAGGACCGGGAGTAACCTGACTGATTGCCACAATATCCACAAACTCGGCTTGCGACATCCAGCCGTAGGTCTCCACCTCGTGCTGAATAAGCGACAAAATAGCCAGTCCGCCACCGAAACCGAACAGACCTATCTTGGCAAAACTGAGAAATAACTGCAAATACAACATATCTGTTCTCCTTATTTAGCCGCCTTTTTATGCTCCAGTAGCCACGTAAAAGCGAGTGTTGCTACAATGGTGATAAAGATAATCCATACGGGCGATAAATCAACTAACCAAATCAACAAGGCACAGGAATAACCGCTGTCGCCCATGTGATTTTCGCTGATTTCGCCATCTTGAGCAGTGGAGCGGCAATCAGTGCCACCACCGCCGGGCGGATACCTTTGAATACCGCCTCTACTGCAGGCTTGTCTTGATAATTACGGAAAACCATGGCTATAGCCAGAATAATACAGAACGATGGCAGTATGGCACCTAGTACTGCACCCGCCGTACCCCTCCAACCGCCGCAACGCCAGCCGATGAATATAGCCGAATTGACTGCAATAATACCAGGTGCGGCTTGCGCCAAGGCAATCATATTGAGAAACTCTTCCTCATCAATCCAATGTTGCCTATCGACCACCTCGCGCTGTATGAGCGGAATCATAGCATAGCCTCCGCCAAGCGTGAATGTGCCAATCTTGAGATACGTCCAAAAGAGTTGAAAGAATCCAATCATACTGCATTTCGGAGAACTACTCTTCCTCTTATAGGAGTAAAACGTTATTTCTTCTCAGCGAGTTGCTGCTTAACAAATTTTACCAGCGTATCAATCGCCACTTTGTTATGCCCGCCTTGCGGGATAATCAGATCGGCGTAGCGTTTGCACGGCTCGATAAACTGCTCGTGCATCGGTTTCAGTACACGCTGATAACGCTCCATCACCGCCTCGGCGGTACGTCCGCGCTCGACTACATCGCGTTGCATCACGCGGATTAGACGATCGTCTGCATCGGCATCTACAAAGAGTTTCAGGTCCATCTGTTGGCGCAGTTTCTTGTCGCTCAGCGCCATAATACCTTCCACGATAATCACCTCTTTGGGTTCGATGTGAATGGTCTCCTTTTGGCGCGTACAAGTCAGGTAGTCATAAACCGGCTGCTCAATGGCTTCGCCACGCTTGAGCATCTCAATGTGCTTTGCCAGTAGCGGCCACTCGAAAGCATCGGGGTGATCAAAATTGATGTTCTGCCGCTCTTCTACGGGAACATGGCTTGAGTCTTTGTAATAGGAGTCTTGGGGAATCACCACCACTTCGCCCTTAGGCAGGCGTTCTGTCAGTTTCTTAACCACCGTTGTTTTACCCGAGCCGGTGCCGCCCGCAATGCCGATAATGAACATAAGAGGAATGTTTGTTTTCGGGCTACAAAGGTAGTACATTTTTTTCAAACGCGCAATATCATACTGCTATTTGCACCAATCCTTGAAAAACTTATATAAAAAAATCTGCCCGACAATCCCTTGCCGGACAGACCACCATGTTATCAGTAAAAAAGATCTTCACTTACTCTTCCACGCGCAGCGTAGAGAGATACGCATCATCTATCGTGAAATAGAAATTAAACGTCGTGTCATTTACTATCTCCGAGCAATAATTTTCTGTTAAAAAATGCTTTTATTTTTTTTCAATATCCAAAAATTGACGTTCACTATTTCCGACTTGGATGTCTAATCTAAAGGTGTATCCCTCAGTAGGAGCATCATACCAGAAACAATGTGGTGCATCATCTATTGTGTAAACAGAAGGTTGTTCATTACTCCCTACATAACATAAATAAAGGATTGTCTCACCTCTGTTTCAACATTGGTCATCGTATTAGGTGCCAATGTTACCTGCTTATCCACTAATCTTGCAAACTTTCGATTGCTATCATAAGAAGAAAAATATATGGTTATATTTTCGTCTAATTCATTGTCCCAATAATAATTGTAAGTGTATGTTGCAACACATTTTCTATTGGCTAGCAAATCATTTTTCTCACATGAAGTAATTGTAAATCAAATGCTTAACGCAGCAAATAGTACAACAAAAAAACTCTTTTTCATATGCTTATTCCCTTTTTATTGATTATTTCTTTTGATTCACTACTGTCCCATTAAAATCAGGAATTGTTCTTTGAAATATTTGTAGATTAGTCAGTTACGCAGATTTTTCGAGTCAACGGATTGATTTTTGCAGTCACTTTACAAACGTAAAGATATGCAAAATTCATATATTTTCTCACAACTCGTTAAATTCTTGGATAGAAACCATTTCAACCATCTTGTTCGGAAATATGAAGGCGACAGATATGTGAAACATTTTACCTGTTGGAATCATTTGCTTGTAATGATATTCGGGCAACTTTGCAACCGTGAAAGCCTGCGCGATTTGGTCAATGTGGTGTCTGCTCACAAAAACAAAAGTTACCATCTCGGCTTTGGAAAAAATGTTTCAAAAACCAATTTGGCATATGCCAACAATCAGCGGGATTACCACATCTTTGAGGATTATGCCTACTACTTGATGGAGCAGGCACGCAGAAAACGGGCAACAGATATTTTTCAACTTGGTGGCAATGTCTATGCTTTCGATTCTACAACCATAGACCTATGCTTGAGCATCTTTGGATGGGCAACATTCCGCACACATAAAGGTGGCATCAAAGTGCATACTCTCTATGATGTAGAAACTCAAGTACCGGCATTCTTTCACATTACAGAGGCGGCTATACACGACTCTAAAGCAATGAGTGTAATTCCTTATGAAACAGGTGCTTATTATGTTTTCGACAGAGGTTACAATGACTTTAAGCAACTTTATCACATCCAAGAAATCGGCTCTTTTTTCGTTGTCCGCGCAAAGAAAAACCTGCGATATAAAGCCATCAAATGGAAGCGGAAACTGCCTAAAAATGTGCTGTCGGATGCTGAAATAGAACTGACAGGATTTTATTCAAAACAATATTATCCGAAACGTTTGAAACTTATATGTTACAACGACGAAGAACAAAACCGGGACTTGATGTTTCTGACAAATGCACTATCCATAACTGCTCTTCAAGTTGCCCAACTGTACAAAAACAGATGGCAGGTGGAGTTGTTTTTCAAATGGCTTAAACAGCATCTGAAAATCAAAAGATTTTGGGGTGAAACTGAAAATGCCGTCCGAATCCAAATCTATTGCGCTATTTGTGCCTATTGTTTGGTAGCGATAGTACAACACGATATGCTATTACAACTGAGCACATATGAAACGCTCCAAATTTTAGGAATATCGCTAACGGACAACTCCCATTTGACAGACCTGCTCAACCGAGTTAATCTACAATATGTCAAAGAACAAAATGACCCTAATGGGCAATTATTTATTAATTTTTAATACAGCCCTTTTTTAATGGGACACTAATGCTTTTGATTACTAACTCATGTTGATTACTAACATTCAAATCATATGAAGTAATCGTTATATTATTCCCTGTATTTTTTACCGTCTTGTAGTGTCTACAATGCCAGCGGCATAAAAAGAAATTGTGCTTTATATTAAATGTATATTGAGAATTACAAATAGTTTGTGCTGTCAAGTTATAATTTGTCCAACATGGGATACTAATCCAATTTCCTTTACGAGTTTTATGATAATTATTGATCCAAATATCCACAAAGCGCATATCTGTACCCCAAACAGAATGTATTAGTCCAACAGCAAAACCTGTCTCCATTTTATATTTTCCGCTCTCTGTGGGAAAATTACGAGGTGAAAAATTGACGCCAATGCTTACCTGCGGAGCCTTTTGCTGGTTATTCTGCAATGTTGCTACATAGTTCATTACCTCCGCTTTTGTGTTGTATTGGGCAATTTGCTCGTAGTCCTTCATAGCACACAATACAAATCCGTCTTTGTAGAAACGATGCACTTCATCGCCTACTAAAAAAAGATTCTTTTCATTGACCAAGGCTTCCTCGCCCAAAGCACCGAGCGGCTCAATATAGTGCTCGCCCCAAGTATCGTATTCTTGCAGATACTACGGATATTTCTTCTGCATAGCATCAAAAAAACTACCTAATACCTTGTCGGCAATACTCTCAGCCGGTCGTGTAACACCTGGGAAAGACTGCAAACTAATCTGTATATCTTGGGGTGTCGCATTGTACACCTCCCACGCTTTGTCCCACTCTTCGTTGTAAATAATGTTCGACTCCAAAATATCATTTTGCACATTGTTTTCTGTTGCCCAAGCGCATAACGCTTTGTGATCCATCTCTTGTATATGGTTAAGCGTAGTATCTAATTCGGCATATGACTCAAATATCATTACATTGTTACCAATAGATTTGGATTTTGCCCTACAAATGCTACCGCACGTGTTTTTCGCAATCTCGGAGTGTCCTTTATTGCTATTTGCGCCGTAGGAGTGTTCTCACCACTCATTTGTGAGTTAAGCAAATCATTGTTGCTACACGACGACACTATCAAACATAGTGCCCAACTGCTTAAAAGAACTTTTTTCATTTTAGAAAATAATTTAGTTGGTTAATATTGGTGGTTACTGGAGGGAAAACTCTCCCCTTATTGTATTTTCCTTATTTTGCAAACGCAATGTATATTCGCCGGCTTGCCAATCGGTAAGCGATATTTCCAATACATCATTGGCAAACACGCTTTCGGTGGCTTTATACACGATACCGCTGGCATTCTCTATGCGCACCTGCGTTGTACCCACATTCTCTTGCACCAATATCCACAGCGTATTCTCCAAAAGAATCACCTCATAATCAAATAATCCGTCTAACGAATAAGGCTTGATTTCGGGTGTGTAGCCGATAGTGGTCCTCGGAACTTTCTTAAGTGGCACTTTGATTCCATTAGGCCGTTTCACATTGGTTGGAGTTGTAGCCAACATCGGCATTACCAGCATTGCCATAATGGCAAACAATAGCAGATTTCGTTTCATACGTGTATTTTTTATTTTGTTATATGCAAGAAAACATTTATCTTTGCGAAACATTTGACGCTGCAAAAGTAGTGGAAATGGGCAATATCTCCAATTTTAACACTTACCAGCCCTGTTAAAAATAACTTATTACTCTATTATAACCCACTGATTATCAATACCAGTATTTTATGTTCCGAAAAAAATACTTACCCGCCTTGTTTTGAGATGAATCGTGTAGTCATCATTTTTTATCTATCTGTATATTAGGAGGTTGCAAAAGCGGTGTGAAAGTAATGAATTTAGATATTTTACACGCAAATGCTCTAATTGAAGCCCATCCGGATAGTACATTGGCAATTTTGGCTTCTATCAACCTGGATTCGTTGCCAGAAAATGCTCAAATGCACTGTATTTGTTGCATGAATATGCTTCGCTCAAACTATGGAAAACCGTCTCGCCCGATACCATTATGCCTATTGTCGTGAATTATTTTCAACGCATTGGCGACAAAAAACACCTATGCGAGGCACTATATGTACAGGGTGCGGAGTATGAACATACGCTGCGTGTAAATAATGCGATGTGGTGTTTGAAAGATGCAGAGTAATATATTCCATATTTGGATACCGTATCGTCTGTCGCAGGACTGATTTATTACATAGAAGGTGCTATTTTTGAGAGCGAAATGTTGTTCCACCTTTCATTGGAAAAATACCTGCAAGCCTTACCTTATTATCAACAAGCCGGCGATACAAAGCGTGCTGCATATTGTTGTCGGGATATTGCACGAATGTTATCGGAAAGCAATGATAGTACGCAAACCATATACTATGATATGGCAATGGATTATGCACTTCAGCAGCATGACACATTGGTCTATCTGAGTACACTTTGGCAAAAAGAATATAATCTTAAACTATGTCCACCTGACAGCCTGCTGAAGATTAGTTTGTATCTTGTAGATTCGCTGTATAAAACTCGTTATGCCCACTATCCGACGGAATACTATATCCGACATAGAGAGGCAGAAAAAGCTCAAACTTATCTGCAATTATTCTCCCAAGATACGGCATTTTTGGATTGGAGCCGTGAGAAATACAATGATTTGCAAAGCCAACTTCTCTATCAAGAAAACGAACCCGCGCTTGCTTATGATTTGTTGCAACAAGTGTATAGACAGTTTCGACAACGGGTAAAACAAGATGCCCATGTTCGCACCTACCTTATATCTCGTCAATACGACCTCGAGAAAGAGCAGCAAAAGACGCTCCGGCTGACGATTAGCCGCCAACGCCTGTGGATAACCATCGGTGCAGGTGCGTCCGGTTTTATCATCATCCTGCTAATAGTTCTCTTTATCTACCACTACAAACGTATGCTTCATCGGCAAAAAGAGCAAGCTATGCAGGCAAATATCCTCGCATTGAACGCAGAATTAAACGAGAAACGAAATGCTTTGCGCCAACAACTTCACCAGCGTATGGATATGGCAAAGCACTTGCACGTAGAGGATATTTCCGCTAAACTGCCGCGGGAAGTAAGAGATTATTTGGAGCAAATCGTCTTTACAAAAGAAGAAAACTGGCAAGAGTTGCGACAAAACTTTAATGCGTTGTATGGAGGATTGCTTGAGCATTTGAGAACTGAACATCCGCTGCTCACTACCCAAGATGAGCAGATGATAGTTCTTGGTGTCCTTGGTTTCAGCAATAGCGATATTGCGTTTTTGCTCAATATATCCGATCGTACCATTTGGAACCGCCGCCAGAAAATACGCGACCGTCTCGGCGACCCGCAAATGGATCTTGACCAATGGTTTAGCGATCGTGCCGCCTTACCTACCACCCAAGAACTTTCTGCTTACTTCCATTTATCAAGAGTGGGTGATTAGTAGGTGATTCCCCTGTGAATATACGGTGTTTATCCGATAATTGACACAAGATTCCAACTATCGGTTGCAGTTACGACAGATGGTAATGTCTTCGTTATGGAGAACAGATTGGCGGAAAGTATCTGCTTTATCGGAACGGAATAGTGTAGAAAGAGAAGCAGTATGGATATTGCCGAAAGAATAAGTGTGCGCCTTGTCGTAGCAACAAGGCAATACCTCGCCAGATGTGGTAATGACACCTCCCGACCAGAGACGGTAGCAAGGAACGGAAATGTGCCATAGGTGTCGCCAAAGCGTTTGTTTTAGATGATATTGTCCGTCCTTTCCGCAAAAATAACGAGCATAACGTGGATTGGTAGGCATAAGCGGATTACCGCTGGCGCAGTCGTATAATTGGGCTGTCTTAAAGGTCAGACAATCAGCTCCCCATTGACGATACACCCGTCGTATCTCCGCCCACTCGTGTTCGTTTGTACGCAGGCGCAAGCACTGCCATTCGATAACAGGAGTACGACTATGGAGACGATGCTTGGTAGTGTGCAGAAGACGCAGTGCCTCACGCACTTTCTCAAAATCTCCCCCAATACGATAGGCATTATATGACTTGGGCGACAAGCCGTCCAAAGAAATAATAATTCGGTTCAATCCGCTCTGCACAAGAGCATCCGCCAGGCGTGGTGTTATCTCCTGTGCATTGGTGGACACAATGGTATATATCCCCGCCTCGTGTGCCTCGTGTATCATCTTTGGCAAGTCGGGGTTAAGCAGTGGTTCGCCTTGAAAATAGAATTGTATCGTATGTGCGTAGGGCATAATCTCGCACGACAACATCTGCCATACTTCTGGGTGCAATAGTTCCGCCCTGCCCTGTTGAGGATGCCCACCACCCATACCAACAGGGCACTCGGGGCAGCGCAGTTGACAGAAATTAGCAGGTTCTACCGACACAAATGTAGGCAAATGCCGCACATGCACTATCCCACAAAAGGACAGCGCATAAGAGAACCAACAGCGCAGTTGGTTGATAGTTCTACTTACACGGAATCTTATTGACACGACGCTCATGGCGACCGCCTTCGAAATCCGTAGAGAAGAATATCTGCACTAATTGAATGGCCTTTTCCTCGGTAATAAAATTAGCAGGAAGACCAAGAACATTGGCATTGTTATGCTGGCGTGCCAAGCGTGCCAATGGTTCGTCCCAACAGAGTGCGGCACGGATACCTTGGTGTTTATTGGCGGTCATACAGATACCATTGCCCGTAGAGCAGATTGCAACACCCATATCGGCTTTCCCCTCCTCAATAGCCGTAGCCATGGGATGTGCGTAGTCGGGGTAGTCACAACTCTCAGTGGAGTAACAACCGTAGTCGGTTACCTGCGCGCCTTGCTCCTCAAGGAACTGACGTACTTTCTGCTTGAGCGCATAGCCTGCGTGATCAGACGCAATAGCGATATGCAATTGTTTATATGGAAGCATAGTGGAAAAGAATTTGTAAAATTATAAATTATGCATTGTTGTACGGACAGGCTTCTTGGCAAACCAGGCAATGGTGTGTCTTGTAAGCGATACATAGACGAGCGTCCCATACAGAATTGCGCAATGCGCCTGTAGGGCAGGCTTCTTCGCAACGATGGCAATCGGCACAGATGTCTTTAGGTATTGGTTTCGGCATTGCCTCAACCTCCACTTGCAATACCAATTCACCAGGATGTACCATACTGCCAAGCGTGGGGTGAATGAGTTGATGGTTGCGTCCTATCTGTCCGAGTCCCGCCAAGACCGACCAACGGCGTTCTAAAAATGGTGCTGAGTCGCAGAATATATGCTGACTATCCGATACAATTTCATCACCGAAACGTTCCCGCAAAAGGGCGTCTAATTGATACAATTTTGACTTCACCGCACGATGATAATCGTGTCCTGACTTCGCATAAGTAAGCAGACAGACTACCACCGTCTTGCCCCCTTCAACCAACTCACTCGGGTCGTACCTTTTCTCACGGTTGCGTTCCAAGTATTCCATATTACCATGCAACCCATGCGCCACCCAGTTGTCCATATACTGCGCATCATGGTCTAAACGCATAGCCGTGGCGATGCCGCAATCGTCAAAACAAACCTCCAAAGCCGCCTGACGAATATCCGTTTCGGTCATCCTTGAAAAATAACGTTGTGCAGAACAAGCGCAAAATTACCAAATATCAACTGGCAGGCAATCGCCAATACAATAATACCAAAGAACTTACGGATAATATAAATTGAGGTGTTGCCCAAATATTTCATCAGCCAACTCGTGGCAGTAAGGATAATAAACAGCACCACAATACAGAGCAGCACAGCGCAAATCAAGTTTGGTGTGGAGTACTCTGCCGTCATTGCAATCAGTGCGGTAAAAGCCCCTGGACCGGCATACATTGGGAATGCCAACGGCACCAAGTTGCCCGAACCTCCGATGTCGGTTTTGAAAAACGTAACATCCAATATCATCTCCAATGCCATCAAGAAGATAATAAACCCTCCCGCAATGGCGAAATACTCAATTTTAACGCCAAAAAGTTTTAGTATCCATTCGCCTAACAGCAAAAAACCAATCAGTATAGTGGCAGAGGCTAGCGATACACGCCATGGACTGATTTTGGTCCCTTTTTGCTCCATAGCCATGGTGATAGGCATATTGCCAAGCGGGTCAATAATGGCAATCAAAAACACAAAGGCAGGCAATATCTGCCAAATGTCAAGAGAAGAGAAGATATTTTCCATACACAGATGTTTTTTAGATGAATAATTTTTTCAGCACGCAAAGATACGAAAAAATGAATTATTATGCAAAGAATACGAAATTATTTAATATGAATTTGTGTAATTCAGATTTTTTGCGTACCTTTGCGGTCCATATACTGCAAATTTTAATTATTCATCAGAAATTATATGATTAACTCTCAAGATGTTAAGAACGGCGTTTGTATTCGTATGGACGGCCGTTTGTATTTTGTGATTGAGTTTCTCCACGTAAAACCGGGTAAAGGAAATACAATCATGCGTGTAAAATTTAAAGATGTAGTTGATGGTCGTGTATTGGAGCGCCGCTTCAACATCGGTGAGAAATTGGAAGATGTACGTGTAGAACGTCGTCCGTATCAATATCTCTACCAAGAGGGAGATGACTATATCTTTATGAACCAAGAGACCTATGAACAAGTGCCTATCGCACACGACCTGATTACTGGTGTTGATTTCTTGAAAGAGGGCTTTGTATGCGACGTAGTTTCTGACGCTTCGACCGACACCATTCTCTTTGCCGAACTGCCCACCAAGGTGGAGTTAACCGTAGCTTATACAGAACCAGGTCTTAAAGGTGATACAGCTACCAACACCCTCAAACCAGCAAAATTGGAGACAGGCGCAGAAATTCGTGTACCTCTGTTCATCAACGAAGGAGAGTTGATTCGCGTAGATACCCGCGATGGCAGTTACTGCGAGCGCGTCCGCTAATCGACAGCATATACCAAACAAAAAAGAGATTGCCCAAAGAGCAATCTCTTTTTTGTTTGGTACCACATAATAGCATGTAAAAAGTTATCCATAAAAATGAGGGGGAATTAATATGTCATCATCTCATTTCGTATCAACTACAGAACATACACAAAGAATCAATCAGGAGAGAGAGAAGTTCGTAAGACAATTTGCACATTCCAGAGTTTTGTTGTAACTTTGCGGATAAATTGGTGTATTGTGCGAATACATATATTATATGGCGGAACATAATCTCATAGGAACAATGGGCGAAGATATTGCGGTTAAGATACTCAAAAAGAATGGACTGCGTATCCTTGAACGCAATTGGCATATGGGGAATCTTGAAATAGACATCATTGCCGAAAATCGCAAAGAGATAGCCTTTGTAGAGGTAAAAACACGTACATCCACCTTTGGAGGAAAGCGTGCCGAGGAATATGTAGACGAACGCAAACGACGTCGAATTATTGCCGCAGCCAACGCGTATATCCGCTATAACGATATACAGAAATCGCCACGGTTTGATATTGTAGGCATTCTTTTAGACCGCAACACGCACAAGGTACTAGAGCAAACCTATCTGCCTGATGCATTTGCGCCACGGTGCAAGACAATAAGCGATAATAGTTTCAGTGGTATATGGAGATGGCTGCATAGATGTAAAATTATCCGTTAAAATCGAAAAAAATTACAATTCTTTAAAAGCCCATTTAGTATAAAGATCTATTTAAGATAATAAGATAAAAAAACACCGTTAAAATCAATGGATTTTGAATATGATGTTATAGTAGTAGGAGCCGGTCACGCAGGTTGCGAAGCGGCAAGTGCTGCTGCCCGTTTGGGCAGTAAGACGTTGCTTATTACTATGGATATGAATAAGATCGGGCAGATGAGTTGTAATCCTGCCGTAGGAGGTATAGCAAAAGGGCAGATTGTACGCGAAATAGATGCACTCGGCGGGCAAATGGGACGTATCACCGATTTAACAGCCATTCAGTTCCGCATGCTCAATCGCAGCAAAGGTCCCGCAATGTGGAGTCCGCGTAGCCAAAGCGACCGCAAACGTTTCATTGAAGAGTGGGTTCGCACGCTTTCAACAACAGAGAATCTATATATTTGGCAAGATGTAGTCTCTGAACTCATTATCAAAAATGGTACTATTTCTGGCGTTAAAACTATGCTCGGCGTAGAAATAAGTGCACGCTCGGTGATACTTACCAATGGTACTTTCCTTAATGGTCTACTCCATTTTGGCAAAGTGCAAATACGCGGCGGACGCACCTCTGAACCCGCTTCATATGGACTTACTGAACAACTCATTTCGCTCGGTTTCAACGCTGGAAGAATGAAAACCGGCACTCCGGCACGCATTGATAAACGCAGTATTCATTTTAACGCACTAATAGAGCAACCGGGCGATAATGATTGGCATAAGTTCTCATATCTCACCGACATATCACGTCCTCTAAAGCAGATGAGTTGTTGGATTACCTATACAAATTCTCACACTCACGAAGAACTACGTAAAGGATTGCCGGATTCTCCCCTTTTCAACGGACAAATTAAAAGTATCGGACCGCGTTATTGTCCGAGCATTGAAACTAAAATTGTAACCTTTGCTAATAAAGAAGCACACCAGATATTTCTCGAACCAGAAGGAGTAGATAGCAATGAGTACTACGTAAACGGTTTTTCGTCCAGTCTTCCATGGCAAGTACAACTCGCAGGACTCAAAACTATCAAAGGTTTGGAAGATGTAGTAATGTATCGTCCAGGCTATGCCATTGAGTATGATTTCTTCGATCCAACGCAACTAAAACACACGTTGGAAACGAAGATAATCAGCAATCTATTCTTTGCCGGACAAATCAATGGTACTACCGGTTATGAAGAAGCCGCAGGACAAGGCATAATAGCAGGAATCAATGCACATCAAAATAGTGTCGGCGGTACACCATTTACAATGGGTCGAGACGAAAGTTATATCGGTGTGCTAATAGATGATTTGGTAAACAAAGGTGTAGATGAACCATACCGGATGTTTACTTCTCGCGCAGAACATCGTATTCTTCTACGCCAAGATAATGCCGATATACGACTTACAGAACGCAGTTATCAATTAGGTCTTGCAGATACAATTCGTTACCGAACCTACTGCCACAAGCAAGAGGCAGTTGCTGCTCTCACACAATATCTACAAACTACGAGCATCAGACCTAACGAAATAAACGGATACTTAGAGCAAGTAAGTGCCAGCCCACTCTCGCAAAGTTGCAAATTATCTGAATTAGTATTGCGCCCACAAGTAACTATTTCCAATCTAATCGATGTATTATCCGATCTTAAAACAAAATTATCAGAGATAATTCCACAAAAATCGCAACAAGACGAAATAGTAGAAAGCACAGAAATTAATCTAAAATACGAAGGATACATTCATCGAGAGCAGATAGCTGCCAATAGACTACAACGCCTTGACAAAATACGTATCCCGACAAATTTCGATTACCAAAGCCTACAATCCCTATCTACCGAGGCACGGCAAAAACTAACAAAGATTCAGCCGAATACTATAGGCGAAGCGAGCCGTATTCCCGGTGTCAGTCCTAATGATATTAGCGTTTTGCTTATATTTATGGGTAGATAAAACAGACTTTTTGTTTACATAGTAAACAAACTTATTTGTTCCACGTGAAACATTAATACTTAAAAAATATGACAGCAGAAGAAGTAAAACAACAAATCCGTAATATTCCGGACTTTCCTGTGAAAGGTATTCAGTTTAAGGATATTACTACAGCCTTGCGTAAGCCGGATTGCTTGCGTTGGATACGGGATGAAATGGTGAACCTTTATAAAGATAAGGGTATTACAAAAGTAGTAGGCATTGAATCTCGCGGATTTATTATAGCCCCTGCAGTTGCAATGGAATTAGGCGTGGGTTTTGTACCAATTCGAAAACCCGGTAAGTTGCCTGCTGAAACGGTAGAAATAAGTTATCAAAAAGAGTATGGTGTAGATACTATTCAAATACATAAAGATGCTATTTCAGCCGACGATGTAGTGCTTATCCATGATGACCTATTGGCTACGGGTGGTACTATGGCAGCGGCCGTAGAGTTGGTAAAGAAATTTGGCGTAAAGAAAGTATATGTAAATTTCATTATTGAACTTGATGTATTGAATGGTCGCAAAGTACTAACAAATGCTACTGAAGTGGATACACTGATACATATGTAGATTTAGTGTATATGTATAACCGCATTTGTATTTGATTTGTAAAAGTTGGCTACACAGTCTGAATATATTACTACTCTACTCCAACGTATTCCGCAAAGTCCGGGCGTATATCAATACTTTAATACAGATGGAGAAATTATCTATGTAGGTAAAGCAAAGAACCTTCATAGACGGGTAAATAGTTATTTTCAGAAAGATCACGCCAGTTCTAAGACACGGCAGTTGGTAGCGCATATAGCCGATATACGTTATGTGGTAGTAGATTCAGAGCAGGATGCATTTCTATTAGAAAATAATCTAATTAAGAAGTATCAGCCACATTACAACATACTACTCAAAGATGGTAAATCGTACCCAAGTATATGTATAACCAGAGAACCCTATCCGCGTATATTCAAGACACGTACTATCAATAAGCGTGCAGGTGAGTACTATGGTCCATATAGTTTTGGCAATACGGTTGACTTGGTTGTAGAACTGATACATCGGTTATTTCCTATCCGTACTTGCAACTTACCTATGTTGGACGATAGTATTAAAAAAGGTAAGTTTAAGGTCTGTCTAAAATACCACCTACATAACTGCTGCGGTATATGCGAGATGAAACCAGAGAGCCGACAATATGCGGAATGGATACAGCAGGCACGGCAAATCATACGAGGCGATGCACATGAGATAAGCAAACGATTAGAAGCGGATATGTACGCCTCTGCTGCACAAATGAAATATGAGGAAGCAGCTGAGACCAAGCGTAAATTAGAACTATTGCAACAGTTTTGCAGCAAGACAATCATTACGAATACTACGGCAGGGAATGTAGATGTATTCGGATATGATGAACAAGATGATAACGTATATATATCTATGCTGCACGTACACAGCGGCAGTATTGTACAAGGGCAGACTATTGAATATAAGAAAAAAGTAGAGGAGGAGAAAGAGGAAATATTGGCACTCGGTATGATGGAATTGCGGGAGCAATTAGGGAGTAATACCCGCGAGGTGATTGTACCATTTATACCAGACGGGTTCGATGAAGCACTACATATCTATATTGCTAATGGTGGGGACAGAAAAAAACTGCTTGATCTGGCAATGCAGAACGTACGGCAGTACAAGCAAGATCGCCTAAAACAAGCCGATAAACTCAACCCAGAACAACGAGCAACTCGTATATTGAGTGAATTACAAAAGATGTTAGGACTACCTACCCTACCCGTTTGGATTGACAGTTTCGATAACTCGAACATTATGGGTACAGACGCTGTAGCAGGGTGTGTAGTTTATAAGATGGCGAAGCCGAGCAAGAAAGACTATAAGCGATTTGAGATAAAGACCGTAGAGGGTGCAGATGACTATGCAAGTATGCGGGAAGTGGTACGCCGTAGGTATCAGCACCTAAAAGACGACGGCAGTAAGATGCCAGACTTGATTATCGCCGATGGTGGTATTGGACAGATGCACGCTATACGTGAGGCAGTGGAATCCCAACTCGGATTGTCTATCCCGATTGCAGGTCTGAAAAAAAATGACAAACACCGCACACAAACTTTGCTCTATGGATTTCCACCCGTGGAGGTGAGTATGCCCGTAACGAGTGAAGTGTTCCGACTGATGACACAGATACAAGACGAGGTGCACCGATTTGCCATTACGTACCATAAAAAGAAGCGAAGTAAGCACCAAATAGCAAGTCAACTCGATGATATACAAGGAGTTGGCAATGTTACAAAGCAAAAAATACTGCAACATTTCGGTTCAGTACGCCGTGCTGGAACGGCTACTTTAGCGGAATGGCAAGAATTACTCGGAACTAAAAGAGGTTCAATGCTTTATGAGTATTTTCAAGGAAAAATATCGCATTGAGAATCGCATATTTGAAACGACTATGAGTATTTATACAATAAAACAGGACTCTGAAGGCGGACTTTTTCTGCTCAATGAAGAGGGAAAACGTATTCCTGCCCTTGATATACTCCAAACAACGGAGCCACATCGTGTGTATGCATTCTATGGCAAGATGGGTGCCGGCAAGACAACATTCATCAAACAACTATGTCAGGAGATGGGAACTGACGATGTAGTGAATAGTCCGACCTTTGCAATAGTGAATGTATATGATGTGGAACACCCACAGAAAGGTGAAGTATATCATTTCGATTGCTATCGACTGAAAAATATTCGCGAGGCATTGGATTTCGGTGCAGAGGAATACCTCTACTCCGGAAACTATTGCCTGATAGAGTGGCCGGAAATGATAGATCAAATTCTACCCGAAGATACCATCAGTATCCATATAGATGTATTGGAGAATGGAGACAGAAGATTGACTATAGAAGGATAAAAAAGATAATGAAACGATACCTTACCATAGATGTGCTTTTGCTTGCGGAATGTATTTCCTTTTTAGGAACAACATTGCAAGCGGAGAACGTGGAACATGAGAGTGTGCTTTATGTAAACTATGGTGGTATGTGGCAACAAGATCAATACCTTAGTCCCCTACTCTATTTCGGTATGCGAGTGGGCGTTGGCAACGAGTGGTGGCAACCATTTGGGCAAGAGAGCCGTCTCGGTCGCAATGGCAAACTGACCAATTGGGCGCACGTAGGGCGTATAGACTTGAGTTTTGGATGGGTATATAATCAGCCACATAGCAACGGAATATATGCTTTAGGACTACAAGGCGGTTGGGGTGGATTCTATACGTGGCGGTTTCCAAAAGCAGGCGTACAAATATGGTTAGGTCCGTACTTAGATTTGGATTTTATGCCCCGCACGATACTGAATAATGTGAATAAACCATACTCAATGGATGCAGCAGTGCAAGTAGAAGCAATGAGCGGCATAAGTTACTCGTTTGCAGCACATAAGACATCTTACCGTTTGCGCTATATGGTGCGGGCAAACCTGATAGGTGTGGACTTTATGCCCGATTATTGGCAATCGTATTATGAACTGACCGAAGGCATAGCGGGCATAGTGCGCTGTGCGGGTATGTGGAACCATCGCTATCTGAACCACGAACTGACGCTGGATATGCAGTTCTTGCACTCCACGTGGCGTATGGGGGTGCGTCATGAGTATTTAGAATACGGGCAGGGCGATATGTGGTTCAGCCGTGAACAGGTAAGTGTGGTAGTAGGCACATGCTTTCGTTATAAGTTGAAACCGAATAAGCGACTGACAGAATGGTAAAACGGTTGATATATAGTGTATTAGCGTGTATGGTGTGCGTTGTATGTGCATGTACGCATACTTTAGGTGATGTTTCTTACCCGAATACACCTGTCGGCAATATGGAGGCGTTGTGGCATATTATTGATGAGAAATACTGCTTTGTCGAAGAAAAAGGAGTGGATTGGGATGCTATTTATACAGAATATATGGATAGTGCGAAACAGATAGACCCTTCTGACAAGCAGTCTGATATACGTCTATTTGACCAAATGGCAGATATGCTCAACCGGCTACATGACGGGCATGTGAATCTCTACACGGCGTTTGATGTTTCAAGTAGCAATGAATGGTATCAAGGGTATCCAGTATTATATAATAGTCAGATAATCAATGATGTATATCTACAAAATGCCCGCCGTGCAGGAGGACTTACCTATACAAAAATAGCAGGAGACAGTATCGGATATATACGATATAGTTCATTCTCGTCGAGTTTCGGAGTAGCCAATATGTACTATGTGTTGACGGCTTTCAAAGAGTGCAAAGGCATCGTATTGGACGTGCGAAACAACGGCGGTGGCGACCTAACAAACGCATACAAATTAGCGGCTACATTTATGGAAAACGATACCTTAATCGGCTACTGGCAACATAAATCAGGCAAGGGGCATACGGACTATTCATCGTTAGAACCACTATATGTGCACGAAAGTGATATGCCGAACAAGTGGTTCAGACCTGTGATTGTATTGCAAGACCGCTATACCTATTCAGCAGCGAACTCGTTTGTAAACGCAATGCGATATGCCAAGAATGCGCTATTGTTGGGTGGCGTAAGCGGTGGCGGAGGCGGTATGCCAATGAGTTATGAACTACCCAACGGATGGACGGTACGTTTCTCAAGTGTGAAGATGTACGATGCTGATAAACAGAGCATTGAGGAAGGTATAGCACCCGATATATATGAAACACTGCGCAGTTCGGACAGAGATGACCTAATAGAACGGGCAGTAGCAATAATCAACAATGCGTATGAACGAAAATAATATTATAGAGGTAGAGAATCTACATAAGTCGTTTGGGTCGTTGGAAGTGCTGAAAGGCGTCAATCTGAAGGTGCAAAAAGGTGAGATTGTGGCGGTTGTAGGCAAAAGTGGAGCAGGTAAGACCACGCTTCTACAAATCATCGGCACATTGGATAAGCCTACGAGTGGCATAGTACGAATAGACGGAATTGATATTTTCAGACTGAAAGAGAATGAGTTAGCCGAATTTCGCAATCGACATATAGGGTTTATCTTTCAGTTCCACCAACTACTGCCGGAATTCACGGCATTGGAGAATGTGATGATGCCGGCTTTAATCGGAAAAGTGGGACAAAAAGAGGCAAAAACAAGAGCGGAGAAACTACTGACCGAACTAGGTCTGAAAGATCGTATGTCGCATAAACCAAACGAGTTATCCGGCGGCGAGAAACAGCGTGTAGCGGCTGCCAGAGCATTGATGATGTCGCCGTCGGTGATACTTGCGGACGAGCCAAGCGGAAGCCTTGACGAGGCGAACAAACGCGAATTGAATGGGCTTCTGCTACATTTGCGGGAACAGTATGGGCAGACGATTGTGATTGTGACCCACGACAAAGAATTGGCAAATATATCCGATAGGGTGATTGAAATAAAAGACGGATTGATTTGACTATCTGACGAGGTTATTAAGATATATAAATACAAATATAGTAAAAACATCTGCTATCCTCCCGACATCCACCTTACTTTGCTGTACATAACTAAAAGTAAAAAAATGAAAAAAAAATACCTTTATCTATTCTTTGTATTGCTGTTTTTCGGTTGCCAACAGGGGCGACAGTATTTTCCGAGCAGCAAAGAGATGAAGCCGCAACACGTGGAAATCGTGCGTTTTGACAGCGCATTGCTAAGCGTGCAAACGGATGATATAGAACAAGATATACGTCGGTTATACACAGAATATCCCGAGTTTATGCCGATGTTTGTAGAGGATATATTGGGTATTCCTGCAACGGACACTGCATATTTGGCAGTGGCGTTGCCGCAGTTCTTGGAGGATACAACTTATGGCTTTCGACAGACCAATCTTCGCGAGAAACAACTATTTGCCGATGTGTCGGATATACAGCATAGTTTAGACGATGCGTTTACCCGCATCAGTTATCTCTATCCGGATATGCAAGTGCCTGAAATATATTTGTTTATATCCGGATTTAATGCATCAATTTATTTCCTTGAAGACGCAATTGCCGTGGGAGCGGATATGTATCTCGGAAGCGATTATGAGTACTACAATCGTGTAGTGTACGACTATCAGAAACAGACGATGCACAAGGAGTGTATCCCCGCCGATGTAGTGAGTGCGTACCTATTCCGAAACCTACCTTATACAAGTACCAAAAGCCGTCTGCTTGACCAAATGATATACCGCGGCAAGGTAATGTATCTGCTGTCAGTACTATTCCCTACCCTACCCGACTATGAAGTAATGGGCTACACAAAGCAGCAATGGGAGTGGTGTGAGAAGAACGAACGGGCGATATGGCACCTAATGATGGATAAGCGCGACCTATTCAAAACCGAGAGCGTTGTGCTGACCTCTTATCTCAACGAAGGTCCTTTTACAGCAGAGGTGTCGCAGGATTCTCCCGGTCGGCTTGGTACATGGATCGGCTGGCGCATTGCTGAGAGTTATATGGTACACAATCAGGATGTTACACTACAACAACTGATGGCGGAACCCGATGCGCAGAAGATACTCGAGGAGAGTTTTTACAAGCCGTAAGGTTAGACCGCCAGATTGATAGAAGTTTGACAAAAAATGTATGTTAATTAAATATGAATCGTACTGATTTTCCGATATTGGGTGAGCAGGTGTATGGGAGACCGCTTATTTATTTAGACAACGCCGCTACTGCGCAGAAACCGCAGGCAGTATTGGATGCCCTGATAGAAGGCTACACACACTGGAATGCGAATATCCATCGCGGGGTGCACCACCTAAGCCAAGTGGCTACCAAGCACCACGAAGACGCACGGCAACACGTAGCGGATTTTCTGCATGCACGGTCAGCAAAAGAGATTGTCTTTACCAAAGGAACGACCGACTCGGTAAATATGCTGGCATTCAGTTTTGGCGAAGCGATGGTACACGAGGGCGATGAGGTTATTGTCAGCCAATTGGAGCACCACTCGAACATTGTACCATGGCAAATGCTCTGTGAGCGCAAGAAAGCCGTACTGCGGGTAATTCCATTAAACAATGACCTTTCTCTTAATATAGAGGCATTTAAGGGGCTTTTGAACGATCATACACGGATTGTATCGGTGGCACAAGTAAGCAATGTACTCGGTATCATCAATCCTGTGGAGGAGATTATCCGTTTGGCACATGCACAGCATATTCCCGTTTGCATAGACGGTGCACAGTCGGCACCGCACCTGCCGATTGATGTGCAGGCGATGGACTGCGATTTTTTTGTCTGTTCGGCGCATAAAATGTATGGTCCGACAGGATTGGGTGTGCTATATGGTAAGGAACAATGGCTCAATATATTACCCCCTGCGGAAGGCGGCGGAGAGATGATTGAGCATGTACGCTTTGAGCATACTACGTACAACGAACTTCCCTATAAGTTCGAGGCAGGAACACCCGATTTCATCGGCAGTTTCGGTTTTTCGGCAGCACTGACTTATATAGAACAAATCGGTATGAAGACCATCACACAGCATGAAGCAGATTTGAGTCTCTATGCCGAGCAGCAACTCGCACATATAGCAGGCGTGCGTGTTTATGCCGCGGGGCTTCCGAAAGCAGGCGTTGTATCATTCAATGTCTATAACGGCAATACGTTGGTGCATCCGTTTGATGTAGGCACGCTCCTTGACCGACAGGGCGTAGCGGTCCGCACCGGTCATCATTGTGCCGAACCGCTTATTGATTACCTCAATATACCGGGAACAGTACGTGCATCGTTTGGATTGTACAACGACCATGCGGACATTGATGCATTTATTACTGCACTCAAAAAAGCAATTAAGATGCTTTGCTGATGCGACGAATATTTTTTTTGCTCTGTTTATGCCTGCCGTTTTCGGCAGGCTATGCGGTGATTTCGCCCAATGAAAATGAGTCGAATCGAATCTTTCGCATTGTGTCCTATAATGTAGAAAATCTCTTCCATCCTGATTGCGATTCTCTCAATCCAGACACCGATTTTACGCCCGACGGAAAGTATCATTGGACATATTACAAATATCGCCGCAAGGTGCAAAATATAGCGCAAATAATCACCAATATCGGGCAGTTTGACGGAATTGATATAGTGGGTTTGTGTGAAGTAGAGAATCAACAATGTGTCAATGACTTATGTAGTGTCTTACACCGTTTTGAGTATCAGTACATCCATTTCGATAGCCCAGACAAACGTGGTATTGATGTAGCGTTGCTCTATCGACCTACTTTCCATTTGCTGAATGCCTACCCTATTTCGGTACCGCTTGCTGATGGCAATACCACCCGAGATATACTCTATGCATCGGGAATATACCACAGCACGGATACACTGCATCTCTTTCTTTGCCATTTGCCCTCGCAGTTGGGAGGATCGGCTGTTACAGCATGGAAACGCGAGGCGGCAATGTCAGTTTTGCAGCGACATATTGATTCTATCTTTGCGACATCTCCAAAGGCACAAATCGTCATTATGGGCGATATGAATACCAAGCCCGAAAACAATATCCGTGGCCTGCACAACGCGATGTTGCGGCTGCCAAAATGCTCCGATAGTCCGATAGGCACGCATAAATATCATGGATATTGGTCATTTCTCGACCAATTCTATCTATCTGATTCTTTGCTATATACAACTGAAATACAAGTCTATTCTGCAGCCTATCTATTGGAAGACGATTTGCGTTATTTGGATGTAAAACCCCGCCGCACCTACATCGGCTACCGCTACCAAACAGGCTATTCCGACCACCTGCCTATCGTACTAACTATACAATAGTTTTACCTGCTAAAATATTTACAAAACTATGATTGCTTTACATTTTCAAGCAATCCAAATTTTATGTGATACAATTTTTTACTTGCTCATATCGAGCATCTTGCGAATAGGTAGCACAGCACGGGCAGCAATATCATCAGATACCAATATTTCCGGTGTCTCATCACGCAGGCAGGCAAATAGTTTTTCCAATGTATTGAGACGCATATATTCGCACTCGTTGCACTGGCAGCCTATACTCTCCGACGCTTCAGGAGGAACGGGGATAAACTCTTTGTTGGGACATGCTTTCTGCATCTCATGCAAAATACCGCTCTCTGTAACCACAATAAAGCGTTTTTGCGGGCTTTTTGTGCTATAGTCGAGCAATGCTTTGGTCGAACCAATTACGTTCGCCTGAGACAAAATAACCGCCTTACATTCGGGATGTGCTAACACTGGTGTATCGGGGTATTGTTCTTTGAGTGCCAGCAGTGCTTCCAACGAGAAGCGACTATGTACATGGCAAGCACCATCCCAAAGCAGCATTTCCCGCCCTGTAACACTATTGATATAGTTGCCAAGGTTTTTGTCCGGACCGAAGATTATCTTCGCATTCTCAGGCAGTTGTTCGACAATTTTCTTCGCATTAGACGATGTTACCACCACATCGGTAAGTGCTTTCACATCTGCACTTGTATTCACATAACTGACAACCATATACCCCGGATGTTCTGCTTTGAAACATGCCAAATCGGATGCTTTGCAACTATCTGCGAGGCTGCAGCCTGCTGCCATATCAGGGATAAGTACTTTCTTATCCGGACAGAGTATCTTCATTGTCTCGCCCATAAAATGCACACCGCACATCACAATAATGTCCGCTTTCACTTGTGTGGTTTTCTGCGCCAAAGCCAACGAGTCGCCAATAAAGTCTGCTACCTCCTGTATCTCCGGACGTGTATAGTAATGTGCCATAATAATGGCATTTTTTTCTTTGCACAATTGACGTATGACTTTTGCCAAATCGTCGCCATCGTTCTTACTCATAAATATATTATATATTTTTTCTTTTAAAATTCTTTGATAATAATACGTTGTTCAAACTGTCGAAAACCACTATACTAAACTTATTTTCAGTTGGTTGCCAGTATCGAAAAATGTCAATGAAACGTCAATCGTTTTGAAAACTGTTGGCTTTCATACTATTTAAACACGTTGTCAACACTTTTTGTTGAAAACTTGTTGAAAACCCGTTACATCCATTTTTTTAGTTTGAAAATCAACAGGATAAGCAATGTAGAAACAATCATTAGTCCAATGGCGAACGGATAGCCTAATTGCCAATGCAGTTCTGGCATAAAGTCGAAGTTCATACCATACATACTGGCGATGAGTGTAGGCGGGAGGAACACCACGTTTACCACTGTGAAAATCTTGATAATTTTGTTCTGCTCGATGTTTACCAAACCGAGAAACGTATCTTGCAAGTAGTCCAAACGATCGAAACCAAATCGCGTATAATCGAACAGAGAGTTAATATCTTTGATAATCATTGTCAGTCTCGGACGCAGTTCCTCTGGAAAAAAATCACATTTGAGAAAGTTGCTTATTACGCGCTGTTTGTCCATTATATTCTGACGAATAATCGTTACTTTTTCCTGTAAGTTCTTAATCTGAATCAAGATATTTTCATCCACTTTTCCGTTGTGTGCCGTAATCTCTTGGGAAAGTCCGGTGATAAGGTCGGTTGTGTCCTCAATCATATCAGCGTCTTTTTCCACTCGCGTCTCCATCAGTGCTACCAACACATGATACCCAGTAGGAAAATTACGGGTATTGACAGACATTTTCTTCACTGTATCGTTGAAACTCTCCAAATCCACGTTGCGGGTTGTAACGAGAATGCTGTTTTTCAAAATGAAGTTCACCGGTTCCAATTCGAAAGTCGTGGTCAGGAAATTACTATTCGCTACAATTGAGTCGTCTGTTTGAATATATCTGCTCGACATCTCAATTTCTTCCATCTCTTCATCTTCCTGAATATCAATCTTCAAGAACCCCTCAAGGGTATCCTCTGTCTTGTCGCTTACATCGAGTAGGTCAATCCAGATTATATCTTTTTTATCCAATTCCTTAAGCGCGGTGATGGTCTTTGCCACCTTAATTTTTTCGCTGTCTTTATAGAATATTCTGAGTTCCGACATAGCAACTTTTTTATAAGGTTTGATATTAAATGTTAGAAGTTAGAGGTTGGCAGCAGCCATTTGTCTCTATCATCTTGGTCAGTTCCATAAATTCTTCTACACTCAACTGTTCGGGGCGCTTGGTAAATATATCCTCTGCTAAAATAGGATTTCCCTTTCCCACTAATTGCTGAAGAGAATTGCGCATCTGCTTTCGACGTTGGTTGAAACTTGTTTTGACCACCTGTTTAAAGAGCCGTTCATCACAATCGAGATGCTGTCGCCTGTTGCGCGTCAGGCGTACTACTGCCGATTTCACTTTCGGCGGAGGGTTAAATACATTTTCGTTTACGGTGAACAGATATTCTATATCGTAGTATGCTTGCAGCAGCACACTCAGTATGCCGTAGGCTTTCTTTCCCGGTTTCGATGCAATGCGCTCCGCCACTTCCTTTTGTATCATACCCGAGCAGACAGGAATACGGTCTTTATATTCCAGTACTTTGAAAAATATCTGACTCGATATGTTGTACGGATAGTTGCCGATAACTGAGAATTCACCATCGGGATAGAGCGCATTCAAATCTAATTTGAGAAAATCACCCTCTATCAGATGTAGTTCCGGGTACCATTCGTGCAGATATGCCACACTCTCGCGGTCGAGTTCAATCGCCGTGAGATTAACATTCGTTTTTTGTAAGAGATATTGGGTAAGAACACCCATTCCCGGACCGATTTCCAATACTCGACCCGATTCAATGGTTTCAGCAATTCGTTGGGCGACACTCAAATCCGTCAAGAAATGCTGTCCCAAAAACTTCTTGGCACGTACTTGTTGCATTTGCTTGGTGATAATCGTCCATACTCTTGTTGTTTGGTTCTTTTCGTCCGCCGACTGCTTTTTTTATCTGCAAAAACTTGCAAATGTATGATTTTAGTAGTACCTTTGCAGACTGAATTTCGGCGCAAAGGTACTATAATTATTTGAAAAATGCAAACACTCGCACAATTTATCACTAAAATCATTGATTTTTTTTATCGCCCTTTTCGTCATTATATACCTGAGCAAATCTTCCGTTACGCCGCTTGCGGTGGTGGAAATATGGTATTCGATTGGGTACTCTATTTTTTGATTTACAATTATTTTATCGGGCATAATTTAATCTATATCCCATTACCTTTTGCTTTTTTGCCGCAACTATGTCTTTCGCCGCATATTGCCACGCTTTGTATTACGTTTCCTATAACGTTGCTGACGGGCTTTTTGCTCAATAAATATGTTACGTTTACACAGTCTTCTTTGCGCGGATGGAACCAATTGGGTAGATATATACTCATAGTTCTACTTAATTTGGCTATCAACTATTTTGGACTGAAACTCTGTGTTGATTTATGGGGCTGGTACCCTACACCGAGCAAAATGTTTATTACCTGTATCACGGTCATTGTCAGTTATACTGGACAGAAATACTTTTCTTTTCGCAAATAATAACCTACTAAAATACATACCATTATGAACAAAAGTCTTTTCCGTTCGTGGGCTGTCATTCTCCTTGTGGGAGCCGCTTTTTGTATTGACGGTGTAGTATGCGGTTTGGATACTGCGTCAGTTGTAACCAAGACCTACACTCTTCAAAAAACCGTTTATCTTACTCCGGAGAAAAACGATAGTCTGTATCTCGATTTGCAGTATGCTTATCCTACTGCCATCTCGGCGCACGATTCTGTGTTGCAATCTATCCAAACGCAGATAAAAACCGAACTCTTCGGTGAAGCGTTTGCTGATATGCGGCCCGATCATGCACTATCTGCCTATGCCGCACTCAATCATACGCAGTATATTCAGGACAACCAACCTTTGGCAGACGAGTGGGGCGACAAAGAGCACGGATCTGCTTTCTGTGAGGAACTGATTATCCGGGCTGAACCTGTTGGAGTGGCAAATGGTATCCTTAGTTATGCTGAAGACATCTATTCCTACACCGGCGGAGCGCACGGAATGAGTATCTGTTTGGTCAAAAATTATTCCCTTGCTACCGGGCAATCCGTTCATGAGGAGGATTTGTTCATTGACGACTATTTTGAACCGCTCTGTGGTATGTTGGTCGAGGCATTGATTCATCAGACCGAAAATGCCGATACTGAGCGTGAACTGCGCAAACTCGGTTACAGCGTCGAAGATATTGTACCGAACGACAATTTCTTTGTCTCCGAAGAGGGTATCACCTATGTCTATATGCCCTACGAGATAGCCCCCTATGCCCTTGGTCGTACCGACATTTTTCTCCCTTGGTCAGTACTCAATTCTATATTAAAATAACATATAATTTAAGTACCAATTACGGAATAACAAGGCAACGACAACCAAATAATCTTATAAAAGTATAAAAAATCAACACTATGGCTCACAAAATCGCCGTTATAGCAGGTGCAGGTCCTGCGGGACTGACTGCTGCTTACGAACTACTTAAAAATACGGATATCCATCCCGTTATTCTCGAGGCCACTGATGCTATCGGCGGTATCTCGCAGACCGTGCAGTACAAAGGCAACCGCATGGACATAGGCGGACACCGTTTCTTCTCAAAGAGTGAAGAGGTAATGAACTGGTGGCAGAACGTAATGCCCACCCAGGGCGCGCCCTCCAAAGATGACCTTCTGCTTCATACTTCCGACAAACCCCTTGTACCCGATGGTCCAGACCCCGAAAAGACCGATCGCGTTATGCTTCTTCGTAACCGCGTGAGTCGTATTTTCTTCCTGCGCAAGTTTTTTGACTATCCCATCTCTATGAAGAAGGAGACCTTCTTCAATATGGGGTTTGCCAACACTATGCGTGCTGGTTTCGGCTACTTGTGGTCGTGTGTGCATAAATTGCCTGAAACCTCGCTTGAAAATTTCTACATTAATCGTTTCGGCCGACCGCTCTACGAGATGTTCTTTGAGGGCTACACAGAGAAAGTATGGGGCGTACACCCATCCAAGTTGGGTGCCGATTGGGGCAGCCAGCGTGTTAAAGGATTGAGTATTATGTCTGTCTTAAAGGATATGTTCCAACGTGCTTTCGGGCTGAAAAGCAAGCATGTGGAGACCTCTCTCATTGAGCAGTTTGTTTACCCGAAATACGGTCCCGGGCAATTATGGGAGGCCGTGGCAGATGATATTCGCCAACTTGGTGGCGAAATACACATGCAGCACGAAGTTATGGGTGTGACTGTGGAAGAGGGTAGGGTAGTGTCTGTTATTGCCCGCACTGCTGACGGACAAGAGCAGACTTTTCTATGCGACTATTTCCTCTCCACTATGCCAATCAAAGATCTAATCCCTGCTTTTCGTGGTATCGAAGTACCGCAATCCGTTTCCGACATCGCCTCCCACCTGCCCTACCGTGATTTCATTACGGTAGGCTTGTGTGTCAAGCAGATGTGTATCAAGAACCAAACGCATATACCTACTTTCGATCATCGTGTACCCGATACATGGATATATATTCAGGAGCGCGATGTACATATTGGTCGCTTGCAGGTGTTTAACAACTGGTCGCCGTATCTCGTCAACGACTACGAACACACTATGTGGATAGGTCTTGAGTATTTCTGTACCGAGGGCGACTCGTTCTGGAATATGCCCAAGGAGGATTTTATCCGAATGGCTATTGATGAGTTGGTCAAGATAGACATCATCAATCGTGAGGACGTCCTCGATGCCTGCCATGTGCGCGTCAAGAAAGCCTACCCCGCCTATTATGGCTCGTACTATCAATTGGACACCGTTAAGGCGTTCCTCAATACTATCCCAAACCTATACTGTCTCGGGCGCAACGGACAGCACCGCTACAATAATATGGACCACTCTATGATGACCGCCATAGAGTGCGTGCGCAATATCCGCAATGGTGTCCAAGACAAAACCAATATCTGGAATGTAAATACTGAAAAAGAATATCATGAGCAGAAATAATATCTTCCGTTATATCGTCTTCCCGCTGACGATTGTCATAGCGTGGTTGTGTGTCGTACTCTATACTTTCAATAGCAAACCCGACCTCAACGGTGATAACTTCAACTACTATATCTATGCCACCTCCTTGGCAGGGGGTAATGGCTATTGTGATTTGTCCTCGCCGGGCAGTCCTGCCACTTCTGTTTTTCCGCCCGGCTACCCTATTCTGATGACCCCGCTGCGTGCTATTACGGATAGTATCGTGGCGCAGAAATGGCTCAACGAGGTCTTTGTCTTGGCGAGTATCCTCCTGCTCTATTTCGCCTTGTTGGCGCTCTCATTTCCGATGGATATAGCCTTCACAGCCTCCATAGCGGGACTCTTTTGTCCACGCTTGCTACATTTCTCTACGATGATGATGTCCGAATCAAGTTTCCTCTTTATGAGTATGCTGGTCTTCTTTGCACTCATCCTGATGAGTAAAAAAGAAGAAAAGTGGTGGAGCGAACTTACATCGCCTTGGTTTTATGTGATGCTTGTGGCATTGATCTTTACCTATCATATCCGTACCCAGGGCGTAGCCCTTGTGGCGGCCGTTGCCTTGGTCTTGTTGGTGCGTCGCCGCTGGGCGGCTCTGCCTGCCACCATTGTCGGTTTCGTCCTCGGCTGCCTGCCGTGGATGCTCCGCAATCGTGCCCTTGGGCTGAATGGCAACCGCTATCTCGACTCGATTATGGTGGCTAATCCGTGGCGACCCGAGATGGGCTCTCTCGGCTTTGGTGAGGTGGTGTCGCGCTTCTTCGATACCCTCCGTATGCTCATCTTCAATGCTTTCCCGAGCACTATTCTGCCATTTGCCAAACTGAATTGTGATGAGCCTGCTTATACGTGGTACATCTACCTTTTGGGTGCGGTTATGCTGGCAGTTATGCTCCTTGGTGCATGGCGCCTCGGTAAGCAACGCTGGTTCGCTATCGGCTATATCGCTGCCACACTCGGTGTCATCTCTATTTTCAGCACCCCGAGCGGCAACCGCTATATAACCTCTGTCCTTCCTTTTCTGACGGCTTTTCTGCTCATTGGATTGTGGGCTATCCTTACGTGGCTTTTGCAGCGCAAATGGAAAGAAAAACGCTTTCCTGCCTATATCCTGCTGCTCTTGCTCTTTTTCTCCAAGGCAGGTTTGCAGGAGGAACACCAACTCGCGCAGCAGAAATACCCGGTCAATTACCGGCAGTTCTTTGCTATCGGCAAGTCCCTCAAAAAAAACACGCCCGAGGGTACCATTATCTGTTCCCGAAAGCCCCAAATGCTCTATATGTACGCTGAGCGTCCGGGTGTGAACTATCTCTATACCGACGATGCCCGTGCCTTGATAGCCGACTTGGTCAGAAAGAATGTCGATTTGGTGCTTGTGGACGCTCTCGGCTATAGTTCCACTTATCGCTACCTTATCCCCGCCATTCAGCAGTACCCGCAGTTCTTCCCCCGCGCCTTGGCATACTACGAGAATACAGGTACCTACCTCTTTACCTTTGACCGTTCCCGTGCTATAAAGGAATTATCATTAGAAGAAAATTAACATCTAATTACACGCTAATTAACGTTGTGTATCAAGATAATGTCAATCCTCTGCAATTATATGTTTCTTCTCAAAGAAATTAACGTCTAATGGGGTAAGAAGGTTAACTCTTGGAGCATAAGTATGTTTTTTCGCACAATATACATATTCTTTGGATGCCTTTTGCTGACGGGTTGCGGCAATATACGCCAAGCGCAGCAGACGATTGCCACGGCAGACAGTCTCGATACAGAGCATATCCTGTATCGGGACACCACCGCCTTGTGCCATGTCGTCCGCACCATAGATAAACCTTTTGTCCGCCAATGCCACCGCACCACCCTCGCCAAAGCCTACTACTATCTCGGTCGGAATTTGGAAGACAACTCTTTGGTTTCCGATGCGGCAGACTGCTATATTGCCTCCGACCGCCTGCACCCAGATGATTATATTCTCCGCGGGCGTGTCAATTCGTGTATGGGTTTTATCTGCGGGCAACAATGTGCAGATAGCACTGCCCTTATTTTCTATCAACGTGCCGCCGAGCATTTTGAGAAAAGCGGTAATGAGTGGCGGTATGCATACGGGTTGTTGACTATTAGTGAATATCTTTGCGATTTGAAAGCATTTTCGTCTGCCGATAGTATTTTGCAAATAGCGCAGCATTTTCAATTGGATAGTATCTACTATGAACGACTGATAGAAACGCGGGGACTTTATTTCTATAGGCAGCAACAATACGATTCTGCATTGCATTGTTTTTTGTCGGTAAAGGATTATTCGATAGAGAATGAATCCAAATGTTTCCTGTATCAAAAAATAATGCAGACTTACCGGCATTTGAATCAAGAGGTGCTTTCCGTTCCGTATGCAGAATATATAGTGGCTCATTCCAAGACTGCCGCTTACCGATCAAACGCCTACTATGTTTTGGAGGAGTATGCCAAAGCCCAAAAGGATGTCGAGTTATTGGCTTGCTATGCCCACAAGCGAGAAGATGACAGCCGTGAACGGGAAGCCTTGAATTGCGGCTATGCATCTGCGATACCCAAACTATGCGCTTATATTAGTTCGCCAAAACCTTCATTTCATTGGCAAATTGCTGTTATAATTATGGTGATCGTATGCCTTACTCTTCTGACGTTATCTATTTATTTGCGCAATAATAAACAAAAGCAGTTGCATAACAGCAACGTACTATTGCAACAAAAAGACAATGAAATACAAAGAATCAATACTGAATTAAACAACAAAAACAATCAACATTTACAACAGCATATTATACAATTCCGCAGCTTGTATCCTATACCGTTACAGAAATGGAACGACTACTCTGTACTTTTAGAAAACGTCTATACCGTACTGCCTACACTCCCCGCAAAACTAAAAGAATACAATTTGGCAGAACGCGAGATACAACTCTGTCTATATATTGTATTGTATGACAACCTGTCATTGTCTGCGTTATCAAAACCGATGTGCTACTCATCAGGCAGTATGCAAAAAACAAAACAACGCATAGCCGCAAAGTTAGGTACCACTTCGGCTAATTTGTATTCTATTTTGCTTGAAATGGCACTCTCCTTATAGCAAAAAAGGTCGTTTAAATACGATTGTCCCTACTCTAAAAATATACATTGCTGATTACCAGCAATGTATATTTTCATTTGTCCCTACCTGTTTTTTTGTGCCATTGCGAAAAAAGCCTTACCTTTGTAGCGGAAATTTTAATTCATTCTAACCATGAAAAAACTTTTATTCTTAGTCGTATGTTGCCTAATGGGCATCTGCAACCTTTCCGCCCAAACCGTAGAGGGCGAAAACATTATCCTTACCCGCGTATTTACTTTTTCGCCAATCGCACCTATGGATGATAGCGAACATAACCCTGATAATAGGCGTCCCGATCCCAATCGCTTTGATGCCACTATCAAAGGCAAAGATCTTTTCGTAAAAGCGGATACGGGTATGCCCGCACGTGCGGAAGTGCGCAAAGAGAACGGAGCATTGGTTGCAAGTCAGGATTTTATTGACGAAACTGAAATTTCTCTTCCCGCCGCAGGCAACTACACTGTCCGTATCTCATCGGGCAAAACAACCGTAGAAGGCAGTTTTACTGCAAAGTAAAAAAACTATTTTACTAACCAAAACACTTTTTCTATTATGAAAAAACTAAATCTTTTGATGTTCCTATGCATCGCAGTTGTAACAAGTACTTATGCACAAATCACCGTTGACAGCGTAGGTAAAGTTGTAATTGGAGATACTGCAATCGTACAGAAAACTACTACAAGACCCAGACCACAAGTTGGGCTTGGCAACAAGGTTGCAATTTTTGCAAATGGAGATTTTTATAACGCCCTTACAGTTCATTCTAAATCATTAGCACAATGGGGACCTGCCATACGTGCTACTGCAGATTATGTTTACGATAGACAAGTAGCAATTATGGCGTATGCAAGTACTCCAAAACCACAAACATCAGGTCGGTCGTATGGCATTATAGCCAGTGCCGGTAACTGTACATCTGGATATAACTATGGTGTGGTAGGCAACTTGACAGGAACTAATAATGGTGCTGCAGTGATGGGTACATTTGGCTGGGATATTCCTGTAGTAAACGGCAAATATGCAGGCTATTTCTATGGAGATGTTCACACTACGGGTACATTAACCGCCCAAACAGTCACCACCCTTTCCGATGCCCGCTACAAATCCAATATCCGTTCTATCGGCTCGGACGCACTCAGTAAGGTTGCCGCTCTCAACCCCGTACAATACAATATGCAGTCGGGTACGGCTATCGCTTTGGCAAACTCGATAGACACTTCCGATACCGCCCAAGTGGCTGTGCAATCGCTCGAGATGCAGGAAATGGAACTCGCCGCACAGAGTACTACCCATTATGGTTTGCTCGCCCAAGAGGTAAAAGAAATCTATCCCGAATTGGTACACGAAGACGCCGCAGGCGTGATGAGTATTAACTATATCGAGTTGATTCCGCTGCTGATCCAAGCTGTACAAGACCTGTCGGAACAGGTAAATGCTTTAGCAACAGATAATAAAGCCATTATCAAAAAACAAAAAATAGCAAATGAATTGTAATACAATATAAGCACTAATCTATTAAAATCTTTATGAATTATGAAACGCAGTATTTTAAGCAGTCTTGTTATTATCAGTTCTATAGTTGCTATGGCAGGTACTCCTGCTATTACAGTCGAAGATTGGCAAATCGGTGTAGTAAATGGCAGTGATGGTACATTAGGTGTATCCACAACGAGTGATGATCCTAAATTTACAGAACCGATGCTGAGCGTTACACAGGAAGGAAAAGTGGGTATTGGTACACAATATCCGCAGCAAGATTTACATATTGTAGATGGTAATATACTCATTTCCCGCACCTCTACAAAAACACGTGCCGCAGGTTCTAAAAACGGATCTATTCTCTTTGGATCGGAGACAAGCGACCAAGATGGTTACCAATATGGTCGCTGGGGCATTGAGTATTTAGATAATGAGAAAGACGGGTACGGTTTGAACTTTTGGAAAACATGGGAACCTACCTCCGGATACTTTAATTATGCACTTTTCTTGCAGAACAATGGCAATATCGGTATCGGCACCAAGTCTCCTGCTTACAAGTTGGATGTCATTGGTACTATTCGTGCAAGAGAAATTCTTGTGGACTTGAATGGTGTTGGTGGTGCAGACTTTGTGTTTGATACCAACTATCGCTTGCGTCCGTTGAGCGAGGTGCAGTCGTTTATTACAGAAAACAAACACCTGCCCGAAATCCAATCCGCCCAAGATATGCAGCAGAACGGCGTAAGCGTCAATGAGTTGCAGTTCCAACTCCTGCAAAAGATAGAGGAACTTACGCTCTATATCATCGAGCAAGACCAACAAATCAAAGACTTGCAACAAAAAGTGGAACAATTGCAAAAGTAACAGAATATGAAACGCACTTATTTTATCATAGTTGCTAATCTGCTGTGCTTATTAGGTATAGTCGGTTGTAACCGTCAGCCGTTTACAAACCCATATACGAATTACGTTACAGTGATTAAACTGGACAAGCCGGAATACAAGCAATATGTATTAGCACCCGAAAACGGTTATGTAGGTTGTGCAGGATTTTATGGTGAGGCCAATATATTTGGGGATGGAGCATTGCCCTATTGGGAGTTACAGGACGACTATCTGCTGATTGATTGGCGATGGTATATGTTTCCACGCTATCAGACTACATACTATCTTATCTTTGAACCATGGACTGCTCAAAATAGTTATGCTTGGAGTGAGAACAATACGTGGCGTTTGGATACATGCCAATATATCAAGAATCCTATCAAACGAAGATACGATATTGATATGGCAAGAGTGAATGAATACTTGGGAAGTACAGAATTATATCAAATGGATTATTGGGAAACGCATGGTGAACATTTAGAAGGTACCGACCGTTTTGACGAATTTCGTGCCAAAACCGCCCACATGGATTCGGTGTGGGCATATACTCAAGACCAACTCAACACTATTATTGAGCAAGGTGAACTGAAAAAAATGATTATTAAGGATCTCTTCAAAAACTGATAGTATGAAACGCAAATTTTATATATATTATGCATTGGTATCACTGCTGTTATGTGTTGTGTGTAACAGTTGCGAATGGGGATTGCCACCCGATTATCAGCGTGTGATATTCTTCCAATTGTCAGATACCACTATTTTGCACAAAGTGACTGTGCAACCCCATGAGGAATGGATGGATGACGATGAAATGAATGATGGTCGATATTATACTACTTCAAAATATGCGATTCCAACTTATCCCAAATTGGATGCAAACGCTCCATATTTTACAGAATTGGATAAGGGTGTTTATAGTATGAAGGGGGCATATTATGATGTATGTGAGTTAGCAACTGAAACCAAGTATATTCCTTTGAAAAATGGCTATTATATGGCATATCCGTATGTGAATCTTGTGGGGTTACCTACTTTTTTGGATATTGATTGGAAAGACTTGTGTAATGCAGATATAGACACTATACCCAAAGTGTCATTTGATACCAATCCTTTCAAACATACGTATGCGATAAACGAAGGCATAATCGCCAAACTTACAAAAAAATCTACACCACGTTATCATAAAAGAAATAAAGAACAGGTAACAATTGATGATATAGTGGCATTGCTCAATCAACTGATAGAAGAGGGTTGTATAGAAGACTATTGTAATAGTATCGGTTTTTACCTTGATATGTAAAATTTAAGAATATATGAAACGAATAGGATTTGCAATATGCATTTTGTTTTTATCTACAAGTATGTGTGCCCAAGAATATACTATAGAGGAAATTAAGTATGATGCTTTAGTAGTACTTAATGGTTCTCCACAAATCCAGACAGCAGATAGAGTTTCTACTTCCCAAAAGAAAATTCAATCTGTCACGCCGCTAAACCGTAATTCAAAACCTTATTTGTATATTGTTAATGCGGCTGATTCAGCTGGTTGGGTGCTCCTTTCAAACGAACAGCGTTATACATCGCATATTATCGGTTGTAATGACAGGGGCACGTTTCCCGAAAATGATATGCCGCCCGCTTTGGCTATATTGCTTGAACAACACATGGATGCTATTGATTCCGTGCGCATAAAAGGAGTAAAAGAAACGTATGAAGGCTTGGCGTTATACGCAAATAATTATACATCTCCTGTCCTATTAGGGAATAATATATGGAATCAGACTGGTAATAATGGAAATGGGAGTGATTGTAATCGGGTATACAATAAATATGCAGTAAAAAGTACCTCAACAAAGGATTGCGGTAAACATGCTGTAGGTTGCGGTGCTGTGGCGATGGGACAGATCATGCGTTATTGGCATTGGCCCGATTATGCAATTATTTGTGATACTATCATAAGTGGCGTATGGCATGGTGGTAAGAATTTACGTTGGTACGATTGGGATAATATGCCCGACGGGATTTATAATAATACTGCACTATCAAAAGTAGATGCCATTGCCGGTTTGTTACGTGATTGCGGGTATGCTGCACATACAACTTATCATGATGCAGGTTCCGCAGCTATGTTCAAAGATATTCATTCGGCTATGGAAGATATTTTTCACTACCATGCGACACGTGAACATGAATATGCATGGACGACGATTGCACCTATATTACAAAATGAGATAAATGCATTTAGACCTGTCTTGTGTCAAGCATGGGCGGGTCTTGTAAATGCTCATTCTTTTGTGATAGACGGGTATCGTATTAGAGATAATAATTTGGAATTTCATATTAATTTTGGTTGGGGAGATTATGCTGTTAATACCTATTACAATATGGATTTTAATGACTACGATGCAAATCGCACTTTCTTAACTGAAATTTATCCAAATTGTTCGGCACGCAATGAAAATGTATATTTAGCCACCAATGAAATAGTCAAGAAAGACAAAATATTTAATTTCTATACAGAAAACGATATTTACGTTTGCCACAACAATAATTCTATCGTTGTGGAAAACGGTGGTAAAATGCTTTTGCGTGCGGGTAATTCTGTTACCTTAAAACCCGGTTTTCAAGCCCAAGCAGGTAGTAGTGTAGAAATATCCATACGTTCCTCCTGTACAGATAATCAGAAACGTTTTGTACCACGTCGCACCAATAGTGATGCTACGCCCGATGAAACAGACTATTTTGAAAATCAACCCACTACAACATATATTCCGCTGTCAATCAGCAAGAGTGTTGACTGCTATATCGTGTATAACGCAAATGGGCAAATGGTACAAATTGTTAAAGACAAGGAATTGGCTACAAATACATTACCTGATGGCTTTTATGTTGTTCAAACCCTATGGGATGATGGCTCTATATCTGCTGAAAAAGTGGTAACGATTTTTCAATAAAAATCGTCTTAATATTTGTGTATATTCTGCAAAAGATGTATCTTTGCGGGCGAAACATTTATGGGTCAGTATAGTTTTCGTCTCAATAAGAAAACATATTTGCGGAATATACACAATCTTTATTTATATCACTATGAAAAAGTATTTATATATCCTTTGCGGGCTGATGTGCCTGCAAAGTGCGCTGGCGTTTGATGCAACGGTGTTTCCTACATTGGCTGGGTTGAGCAGAACGGTTAAATACGAATTTTCGAGTGACGGCTGTGCAGGAACGTCTCCACAAACTCAAGCCATACAACCTGACAAAGAAGTTACTATCAACGGCAAACAATATCTTGAGTTTACAGGAAATATATATCTTCGTGAGGCAGATAACAAGGTGTATGTATATAGCGGACAGGGAACAGCTACGATGTCCTCGGACGCCCTGTATCGCTCCTGAACGAATGATACTTGATGTAAAATTAATGGTTAATTCATGGCTAATTATATGTTTCCCAAAATAACGTCTAATAATACGATAATTAACGTTTTATATATATGACTTTCACCGAATTAACGGACATCTTGTTTCGCAAGGATACCGACAACATCCTGCTCCAACTCTTCCGCTATTGTTTTGTGGCGGTAGGGGCGTTTATTGTTGATTATGGCACCTATTTCCTTACTTCCTACGTCATTGGTATTCCCTACCTTGTGGCGGCGTTTCTGGGTTTTGTTACGGGGACGCTGACCAACTATGCCATCGCTAAGTTTCTCGTCTTCCGCGGCGAACCGAAATCCCGTGCGGGCGAGATAGCAGGTGTCTTTCTCATCGGGGCAATCGGCTTGGTTTTCCTCGAGGCAGGCATCTGGTTCTTTACGGAGAAAGTGGGTGTCCATTACCTTGTTTCCAAACTGATAATGACCGTTATCGTCTTTGCGTGGAACTTCCTCGCACGCAAGTTCTTTATGTACTCCAAGCGCTTCAACGTCCTTAAAGACAAAGCAAATCAAAACGAATAAGCACATAGGACAAACCATACAAAACCTCTCAGCGCAGGGCAACACGCCCTGCGCTTTTTTTTGACAATTTTGGGGGCACTATTGGGATTCAAAAGCAGACAATGCTATCAAGTCTATGTTGTTTGTATGTGATTTGTATGTGATTCGTATGTGATTAGGCTGTTTTTGCTTGTATTTCAAGTAGTTATGTATATGTCTTCTGCCTGTTTGCTCGGCAGACAAACTAACTGTCTCGCAAGCAATGGATTACAAAACAAAGAGACTGCCCGCACATACTTGTCAGACAGCCTCAAAATAAGGTTCTATAGTTTTTCGATCTATCTCGAGTCCCTCACTACTGCATTAATGGTTTAATTGCATAATTAACGACCCGATTAAAGGAGAATTTTAATGGCGATTAATGGAGAAAAAAGCCCATTAGTGGATTACGCCCGATATGACATCAACTGCTCTCCATAGGTAGAACGTATCTTTCGCAACGCAATCTCACGTATCTGCCGTACCCGTTCCCGGCTCAACCCGAGGTCAATGGCTATTTGGTCGATACTTTCCTCTTCGCCGTTCAACCCGAAACTGCGGCGCACTACCTCTGCATCTCGTTCCGGCAGGCTCTCAATGGCGGTCTTTAGTGCCGTCTTCATCGATTCGTCTATCAGCCCCGCATCTGTCGGTGCTAGTTCACTGGTCAGCATACTGCCTATTGTGTCGTTCGACTCGTCCCCGAGAGGTGTATCCATCGATACGGCACCAGGTGTCTGGTTGCGGAGGTTATGCACCTCTTCTATATCCAAATCCAACTGTTTTGCCAACTCCTCATCGGTCGGTATGGCATTATGCTCCATCTGGTAATGTACAATCGCCCGTTTCAGCAGTCGTGTCTTTGTTACTACGTTCTGTGGCAAACGTATTGTCCTGGCATCGCGTGTCAGCGTGTCGGTTATCTCGCGGCGGATATGGTGGCAGGCGTATGAAATGAATTTTACGCCCACTGTCGGGTCAAACTGCTCCGCTGCGGCTATCAAACCCATCTCGGCAGCCACAATCAAGTCCTCCAAGTCCACGCCTTGGTTCTGATAAAGTTTGGCAATCGTAATAGCCAAACGCATATTATGCTCCACCAACTCATTACGCGCTTTCAGGTCGCCGTTGCGGCTGCGGGTGGCGAGTTCCACTTCCTCATCAATGCTCAGTACATCATATTTCTTGGTGCATATTTCGCTCAAGTGTTTCTGTATCGAGCGCGTCTCGCGGGGGGTAATAATAGTAGAAGTTACATTTGTTTTCATGACAATCAATCTCCTTTAGGTTCTTCCTTCTTAGCCTTAATTGGTAATTCTGCATTACGCATTATACGATGTAAATTATACAAAAATTGTGCCGATGTACAAAATGTCAGTAATTTTGCAGTAAATTACCTTTTGTAACTTCGGTAAGATTGCCAGTAGGTTATTTCTCTATAATTCAATAATAATGCATTCTGAAAATCGATGGATATTCAATATCTTAAAAAAAGAAAACTATACAATGAAGGTATAGTTTTCCTATAGTCGGCAAAACGAAATGTACACAAAAAATTCAAACCACATAGTAACAAAAAAACTATCTAACTTTACATTGTTAGATAGTTTCATTTGGGTGGAATGTGGGGCTCGAACCCACGACACTCGGAACCACAATCCGATGCTCTGCCAACTGAGCTAAGACCACCATTTAACTCCGGAAATAGTATTCAAGGAATGTTTTTTGACGTTACTAAAACAAGATATATTTCCAAAAGCGGGTGCAAAAGTACTACTTTTTTTTGAAATCTGCAAATAAATGGGCAAAAAAGTAGATATAATCTACAAATTACAATATATTGTAGCAGACAACTCTGTAAAAATTGAGTTTTTCAATACCGATAATAATGCCTCTTCGGATATTTTTTACCAACTTTGTACAAAATGACATTTGTTATCGGATAGTATCATTGTTTGGCGTTGTAGCATTATTTTGCGGGGTGGTATCATCAATGTGCCTGGCATAAGCGGAGACAATGTGTTTGACTAACGGATGACGGACGATGTCTTTCTGGTTGAACTCCACAATGGCAATGCCGCGTATGTCTTGCAAACGCTCAATGGCGTCCCGCAATCCAGAACGCTGATTAACAGGCAAGTCGATTTGTGTGAGATCGCCTGTGATAATCATCTTGCCATTGATACCAAGACGCGTGAGAAACATTTTGAGTTGGGCGGTGGTGGTATTTTGTGCTTCGTCCAGAATGACGATGGCGTCTGCTAATGTACGTCCGCGCATAAAGGCGAGAGGGGCAATCTGTATCACGCCGCGTTCTATGTATTCGTTCAGTTTCGCAGGCGGTAGCATATCTTGCAGAGCATCGTATAGTGGTTGCAGATATGGGTCAATCTTGTCTTTCATATCGCCAGGCAGAAAGCCGAGTTTTTCACCGGCTTCGACAGCGGGTCGCGAGAGAATGATTTTTTTTACCTCTCTGTTTTTAAGTGCGCGTACCGCCAGGGCAATAGCGGTGTAGGTCTTGCCGCTTCCTGCGGGACCGATTGCAAAAAGCAGATCATTGTCCTCATAGGCATCCACAAGCATTTGTTGGTTGCGGCTGCGGGCAACGATAGACTTTCCGTTGACACCGTGCAAAATTAGGTTGTCTTGCAGGTATTCCTGTGGCTGCTCGCCATGCAAGAGCATGAGTATCTGTTCTTCGTTGAGGGTGTTGTTTTTTATACAGAAGGCCTCGCACAAGCGCAGGCTATGCTCAAAGCGGGCAATGGCTGCTTCTGCCCCCGATACTTTCACCTGGTAGCCGCGTGCTACAACCCGCACATCGGGGTGCTGGTTCTTGAGACAAAGGATATTTTGATTGTTTACGCCGTAGAAAACCGCCGTATCGAGGTGGTCTTGCAAGGCAATGATTGTGTCCATAAATGATTATTGTTCAATTAGTTGTTCCCAAGTGGGAATAGAGTGGGTATATTGTATCTCGTGGTTGTTGACGCATGCTATGATAGTTTGGGGACCATTGTGGAGAATCAGGAATGGAACAGAGAGTGTGCGGTTGTAGGTAACCGCTTGGTCGAGCACTTTCTGTGTGAGTGGCACGGATTCCGCCTTAAACTCCAAGAGTGCCAACGGTTGCATTTGGCGAGTGTAGATGACGGCATCACAGCGTTTTTGCGCATCGCCTACCGAGATGGGTATTTCTACGCCGATGAGCGGCATAGGGTAGTCGTATTTCTCTACCAAAAGGTGGAGAAAACGCTGCCGCACCCATTCTTCGGGGGTGAGGCGCACCCATTGGCGACGCCATTCGCAGAAAATCTGTTCTTTATTGTTATAAATACGGGTTTTCATATAGTACAAGCCCGGTACAAATGATAATCCACGAGTTTGTATGCACGGCATATAAAACTCATGGATTCTTAATAATCGTACATTTTTATCCTCAGCCTATCCTATAACTATCCTCCTTACATCCACCTTACTTTTCAATACACAATGTATGATGCCGAAGGTAGAGGAAAATCTTAATAATCGTACACTTTTCGGCGGACGATTATTTCAACAGGGCATCGGGATTGAGGTTGTTGCGCTCGATGTCGCGGAAATAGCGGAAAGTGCTTACTTTCAGTTCGTCGCATGCTGCTTCGTCGCAGACAATGATACCGTGCTGGTGCATCTGGAGCGCGGAGACCGTCCACATGTGGGAGATAGGCTCCTCGATGGCATGCTGGAGGGCACGGGCTTTGTTGTGTCCGTTGACCATAATCAGCACCTCCTGTGCGTCCATCACGGTGCCTACGCCGACGGTGAGGGCGGTCTTGGGTACCCTGTTGACATCATTGTCGAAGAAACGCGAGTTGGCGATGATGGTGTCGGTGGTCAATTCCTTTTTGCGCGTGCGGCTGGTGAGCGACGAGCCCGGTTCGTTGAATGCGATATGCCCGTCGGGACCAATACCGCCGAGGAACAGGTGAATACCTCCATAGTTCTTTATCTTCGCCTCGTAGCGAGCACATTCGGCTTGCAGGTCGGTTGCGTTGCCGTTGAGAATATTTACATTCTCTTTGCGTATATCTATATGTGAGAAGAAGTTGTTCCACATAAAACTATGGTAACTCTCCGGATGGTCTTCCGGCAAGCCGACATATTCGTCCATATTGAATGTTACCACGTTTCGGAACGACACTTTGCCCGCGTGGTTGAGTTCTATGAGATGGCGGTACATACCGAGCGGCGATGAGCCTGTAGGCAGACCGAGAACGAAAGGTGTGCTCTCTTTGGGCGCAAACTCGTTGATACGATTGGCTACATAGTTGGCTGCCCAGCGGCTGAGCAGTTCATAATCGGGTTGAATGATAACACGCATGGTAGTTGATAGTTGAGTGTTGAGAGAAGTTTATGAGTTTATTAGTTGAAAGTTGATAGATAAAAGTTGATGGAAATTATTTTGCAAGTATTTCTTTTATCTGATTTTCCGAGGGGTTTCGGGCAACGATAGTGCCTGTAGCATCAATAAGGAATGTGGACGGGATAGCCATAATACCATACACGTCGCACGGGTTGTAGGGCTCTTCGTGTTGGTCGCGGACTTGGATCCACGGTAATTGTTCTTCGGCTACGGCTTTCTGCCAAGCGGCAGAGTCGCGGTCGCAACTGATACCGAGAATTTGCAGTTTTCCTGCTGGTTGTGCCTCATAGATCTCTTTTAGAACCGGCAACAGGTTGCGGCACGGGCGGCACCACGAAGCCCAGAAATCAATCAATACGTATTCGGTTTTGCCGATTAACTCGCTCAGTGCAAGTGGTGTGCCGTCTGCCTGCAGGGCTGCGATGTCGGTGTATTGATTGCCCACAGCGGTAATCTGCTCGGTGCGATAGTTGTCATATAGATTTTTGATACCCTCCGAAGCCAATTTCTCTTTGGACATAGCGTCAAAAATCCTGGTCTTTTGATCGGTGTCCAACAGATAATAGACATCTAACAACAGTGAGTCGGCGTACTCATCCTGCATATTGTCAAGATACATATCCAACACCTGCGCTACATACGAATCCGCCAATGCCTCGAACGCCGCCATATCGGTCATAGTGTCCAATTGGGCTTCTGTCTCTTGGGTGAGGGTTGTATATTGCTCTTTGAGCGAAGGTTTGTTGCAGGCAACCAATGTGAGGGCGGCTACTGCGATAATAAAAATTTTCTTCATAAATCAGTCGATTTTTTCGAGAACCATAGCCGAGCGGGCGGGAATGTATAGTTTGAGCCAACCTTTTCCGTCTTTGGCATAGAGTTCGTCGTGTTGTGTAAAATGTTCTATAGTATCGTCGTTTTGCCCGAATCCTGCAAATTGCTTGGCGTCGGTGTCCAAAACAACGCGATATTTGCCTTCCGGGGCAAGGAAACCATAGTCGGCAAACGATTTTTGCCCATTCCAGTTGAAGACAAATAGTAGTTTCCCGCGTTGGAACGCCACCACTTGGTCGCCCTCGTTGTCCCACAACTTATATATATAGGGCAGGTGCGTACCGTTTTCGTCTTTGAGCATCAGTAGTTTTGTGCGCAACAAGTGCACCATCGCCTCGTCGAAGCGGTTGAGATCGGCATAGTAGAAATTCCGGTTATCCACCAGGCTCCATTGGCGGCGTGCGTATTTGCAACTCCAGCCGTTCCCCTGACGTGGGAAATCAATCCATTCGGGATGTCCGAACTCGTTGCCCATAAAATTGAGATCCCCGCCGTTGATGGTTGAGGCTGTGATAAGGCGTATCATCTTGTGGAGTGCGATGGCACGATCAACCATATAGGTGGAGTGTCCATGCTCGAAATGCCAGTACATGTCGGCATCTGCAAGGCGGAATATGATGGTTTTGTCGCCTACAAGTGCTTGATCGTGGCTTTCTGCATATGAGATTGTGCGCTCATCGTTGCGACGGTTGGTCATTTCGTAGAGGATATGCCCGGCTTTCCAATCCTCGTCGCGTACTTCCTTGATATACTTAATCCAAAAATCCGGAATGCCCATTGCCAGACGGTAGTCGAAACCCATTCCGCCTTCGCTTTGCGGTCGTGCCAAGCCCGGCATACCCGACATATCCTCGGCAATGGTGATGGCGTGTTGCTTCACCTCATGGATCAGTTTGTTCGCCAGTGTGAGATAGCAGATTGCATCGCCGTCCTCGTTGCCGTTGAAATAACTGCCATAACCGTTGAAATCCTCGCCCAAACCGTGACTGAGGTACATCATAGAGGTTACGCCGTCGAAACGGAAACCGTCGAAATCGTATTCATCCAGCCAGAACTTGCAGTTCGAGAGCAGAAAATGCAGTACTTCGGGTTTCTCATAGTTGAAACACAGGCTATCCCATGCAGGGTGCTCGCGGCGTGCGCCCGTGTGGAAATACTGATATGGAGTTCCGTCGAAATTGCCCAAGCCCTCCAGCTCGTTCTTTGCGGCGTGGGAATGAACAATATCCATAACTACTGCTATTCCGCGCCCGTGTGCATCGTCAATCAGGGCTTTCAGTTCTTCGGGTGTGCCGAAACGGCTGGAAGCGGCAAAGAAATTCGATACATGGTAGCCAAACGAACCATAGTACGGGTGCTCCTGTATAGCCATTATCTGTAGGCAGTTGTAGCCCAATTCGGCAATACGCGGCAGCACTTTTATGCGGAACTCCTCGTAGGATGACACCTTCTCCTCTTCGGAGGCCATCCCGATGTGGCACTCATAGATGAACAATCCCCCTGTGGTTTCCCCGACCTTACCATGATGTTGCCATTTGTACGGCTCAGGGTTCCACACCTGCGCGGAGAAAATCTTGGTCTCCTCGTCTTGCACTACGCGAGTGGCATAACTCGGTATGCGCTCGCCGTATCCGCCCTGCCATTCCACTAATAGTTTGTATAGTTGCCCGTGTTTCAGTGCCTTGGTAGGTAGTGTAACCTCCCAGACGCCGTTGCCTATGGGTTGCAAGCGATACTTCTCCGACTTTTCCCAGCCGTTCATATCACCTTTAATATAGATAGCAGTAGCATTCGGTGCCCATTCGCGTAGCACCCAGCCGCTTTTTGTGCGGTGCAAACCGAAATACAGGTAGCCGTTCGCCCAATCTGACAGTGGTTTGCCGCCTGTGAGTTGCTGCTCCTTGCGGATGGCGTAGTCGTACCGGGCTTGTATTGCCGCCTCATAGGGTTTCAAATACGGGTCAGACTGCACTAATTTCAGTGTATTTTTCGCCTCTTCCATATTACATAAATAAGACAAACAGACCGCAAATGCATAGTGCCTGTGGTCTGTGTAGATTAGACGTTTGCTTTGGTTTTAACGATGATTTTTCGGTAATGCTTACCCGGGGCAATTCCCGGTTGGTGTGCATCCGTCGGGAAGAAAACGGCAAAATGTCCGGCTGGCACTACAAACTGCGCTGTGGCCTTATCGGTATAAAACTCCACATCCTTGCCCTCATCGTACTCTTGCATTATCTCCTGACAGTCCACCTGCGATTTCCACCCCATCACCTCGTCATCGGTCAGCGGAATCTGAATATCAATATAGTCCTTGTGTGCCTCCATACGGCAGTTTTCCTCTTCTTTGCCGTTGAAATCAAGGATATTTACATATAGGTCATTGCCGTCCAAGTGAATCTTGCAGGCAGGCATCTCCTCAAGGTCGTTTTCGTTAAAGAATTTCATAAATTGGGCAAAGCCCGGCACGCTGTCAAAATACCAGTCAGCGTTTTCCAATTTGTCAAGAATCATATTTGTTTGTTTGATTAGTAATCGGTAATTTTGTTCGGAATCGCAATGCATGTTGCATTGTAAGACGGAGTTTTTTTTCAGTTTTCCTCTTAGGAAGAGGGGAATTAAATTGCCGCAAAGGTACGAAATAATTTGCATACGTGCAAGAAAATGAGTACTTTTGCGGACAATTTTGAATACATAATGTAAGTAACAATATGAAAAAAATCGTTTTTTCGCTTGCAGCAATCACACTTATGACTACAGCATGCACCAAACAACAGACAACGGGAATCCATCCGGAGAACCTCGACACCACTGTCGTTGCTCAGAATGATTTCTATGATTTTGCGTGTGGCGGGTGGATGAAAAACAATCCGCTTACCCCCGAGTACAGCCGTTTCGGCAGTTTTGACAAACTGGCGCTCAACAACCTTGAGCAGGTGAATGGTCTTATCCAAGACATCGCTGCCGGTAAGCACGCCAAGGGGAGTATCGAACAGAAGATAGGCGACATCTACAACATGGCTATGGATACCGCTCGCCGTGACAAAGAGGGTATAGAGCCTATCCGCAAGACCCTTGATGAGATCGCCGCTATCTCTGACCGCAGCCAACTGAGCGAAGTCCTAGGAAAGGCTATGGAATATGGTATCTGGGGGATGTACGTGGATGCAGACGCTATGAACTCCAGCATGAATATCCTTAACGAATGTCAAGGCGGTTTCGCCCTCGGTGAGAAAGAGTACTATTTTGATACCGACGAGGCTACCACCCGTATCCGCAACGAGTATCGCCAACACGTGGCACGCATGTTTGCACTTTTTGGCTATGCCGATGCTGAGGCCAAAGCCGAGACCGTACTCCGTCTTGAGACCCGTCTTGCAGGGGCTGCATTCAATAATGTGGAACTCCGCGACCCGCAAACCAATTACAACAAGATGTCTATTTCCGGATTGCAGGAACTCGTACCGCAAGTAGATTGGAATACTTACTTTGCCGCAATGAATATCGCACCCGACAGCCTGAGCGTCGGACAGGTGCGCCACTTGCAAGAGGCAGGTAAGATGTTGGCTGACGAACCGCTCGAGGATCTTAAGACGCTCTTTATATGGCAGGCTATCGATGGTTGTGCAAGTTATCTGACTTCAGAGATTTATGCCGAGAACTTCAATTTCTATGGCAAAGTGCTGTCGGGGCGTGAGGAATCAAGTCCGCTCTGGAAACGTTCGGTAGGTATCGTCAATGGTACACTTGGGGAGGCTGTCGGACAGATGTATGTCAAGAAGTACTTCCCGGAGGAGAACAAAGAGCGTATGTTGGCTCTTGTTAAGAACCTCCAAAAGGCTCTCGGTGAGCGTATTGAGAACCTCGAATGGATGTCCGATGAGACCAAGGCAAAGGCTATCGAAAAACTCAATGCATTCACAATTAAGATCGGTTATCCGGACACATGGCGCGATTATACCGCTCTTGATATCGACCCTGCGCTGCCATACTATGCCAATCTTCAGCGTGCTGCCAAGTTCGCACAGGACTATAGCCTCAGTTATCTTGGCAAACCTGTGGATAAGACCAAATGGTATATGACCCCGCAAACAGTCAATGCCTACTACAACCCGTCCAGCAACGAGATTTGTTTCCCCGCAGGTATTCTCCAATATCCGTTTTTCGATATGTCGGCAGATGATGCGTTCAACTATGGTGCCATCGGTGTCGTTATCGGACACGAGATGACTCACGGCTTTGACGACCAAGGCTGTCAGTTCGACAAGGATGGTAACCTCAACAACTGGTGGACATCAGAGGACAAAGCCCGCTTCGATGCTCGCACCAAGGTAATGGCTGATTTCTTTAGTAGTATCGAGGTCGCTCCTGGTGTACACGGCAATGGTGAATTCACCCTTGGAGAGAACATTGCCGACCACGGCGGATTGCAGGTGGCTTTCCAGGCCTTCAAGGAGAATGAGGCTTCTAAACCTGCTTCGGAACGTCTCCAAACCCGTGATGGCTTTACGCCCGAGCAGCGATTCTTCCTTGCTTATGCCAATGTTTGGGCAGGCAATATCCGTCCGGAGGAAATTCTCAATCGTACCAAATCTGATCCTCACTCTCTTGGTCGCTGGCGTGTAAACGGTGCGCTTCCGCACATCGCTGCATGGTATGAGGCTTGGAATGTTACTCCGGAGTCCCCGCTCTATGTAACCCCAGAAAATCGCGTATCTATTTGGTAATCAGGGTTGAGTTATGATTAAGCATATCGTTTTCTTTCGCCTTTTAGATGAGGCGGAAGGACATACCAAACTGGAGAATGCGCAGATTATCAGAGACGGTTTGCTGTCCCTGCGCGACAAAGTAGATGTGTTGGTTAGTGAGGAAGTAGGGATTAATATCCCCAATGCCAAGAAGACCGACTACGACATCTGTCTTATCTGTGAGTTCCGCACATGGGAAGGCGTAGATACCTATCAGAACCACCCTGAGCATCTCAAAGTGGCAAGCTACATTGCCAAATGCCGTTCCGCCCGTGCCGCTGTGGACTATGAATTTTAGTATCTGCTAAATACTAAATAAGTCGGAATATACACTACCAAGAGAGAAGTCTCTCTCGGTAAAATGAGTGTCCGATAGTATGCAAAAAGCGGTTGCCTTATCCATAATAGGCAACCGCTTTGCTTTCTCCTATCCTTGTGCTATCAAGAGTGGGTGATTAGTGGGTGATTCCTATTAGGATACATTGGTTATATGATGGGTATATACACAAAAAAAGCCGCTGACTTTATGCCAACAGCCTTTGTCGTTGTACCTTAAGACAAACCGAATTACTCAGCAACTGCCTCTTCTACAACTTCCTCAACAACAACTGCGCTATCAGCAGCGGTAGTATCCTCCTCTACTACAACTACTTCCTCAGTAGCAGCAGTAGAATCGCAGCAGGAACCTTCGCAGCATTTAGCGTTTTTGTTGCCACAACTCATTGCGCACAGCGCAACAGCAGCGATAAGAAGAACTTTCTTCATAACCTTAATGCATTAAATAAGTTAGATCTCCGAGTTATTTCGAAAATCGGGTGCAAAATTAGTATGTTTTTTGCACATATCCAAAAAAAAATGTAATTTTGCACAATAATCATCATATTTTATGGATATTAGGGGATTTTTCACATCAAAATCGACTCTTTTCGTCTTTAAAAACATACTATTAGCCATTTTGATAGTAGTTGTTCTCCTGACGGGGCTGTATTTTTGGTTGCGCCACTATACAGAACACGGTGTGGAGATTGAAGTGCCGAATGTAGTCGGGATGTATCTTGAGGAAGCGCAACCGCAAGTGGCGGCTGTAGGAATGAATATGCAGGTGACGGACTCTACATTCTCCAATACGGTTCCCCTTGGCACCATTGTGGAGCAAGTGCCATCTGCCAATAGTCACGCCAAAAAAAACAGAACCCTTTATGTGGTGGTTAATGCGCGTTGCCGGCGTCAGGTTGCTGTTCCCGATCTGCACGATATGAGTTATCGTCAGGCGGAGGCCTCGCTCCTATCTATGGGCATTCGTGTGAGCGATCAGTATGAGTATGAACCTTCCGAATACAAGGATTTGGTATTGGATGTTAAACAAAACGGGCGTGCGCTTCAGCCCGGTGAACGCATTGACGAGGGCAGTATAGTAACATTGGTGATTGGTTTCGGAAAGGGAACTGAAATGGTATCTGTACCCAATCTGGTGGGGTTGACATTAGCCAATGCCCGTTCATTGCTGCTCTCCCAACGGCTTACAGTGGGAGTCGTCGAATATGATGATGCTCAGGAGGCTGAGGCTGTCAACGAACCGGTAGTATATTCTCAAAGTCCCGCAAGTGGAGAGCAGTTATTAGAAGGCTCTATGGTAAATTTGAAACTCTCTACTAATGTAGAGAAGGCACTTACTACACAGGGGCAAGAGAGCGAAGAGGATTTCTTCTAACCAGTTGGGCATTTAGAGAGATATGGCAGAGGAACTATACATCGTTTCTCCGGAAGACGAAGAGGAGGTTTTTGAGCGTTGGCGTTGTCAGGTGGATAAAGGGCAAACCCCACAACGTGTGGATAAGTACCTGAGTGAACACATGGCAGGTACTTCGCGAAACCGCATACAGAATGCGGCCGATGCGGGCAATGTTTGGGTGAACGGCAAAGCCGTAGCCTCCAATCATAAGGTTAAACCGCTTGATATTGTCCAGGTCTTGCTCGACCATGAGCCTCATGACTATACCATTTATCCTGAAAATATCCCCATCAACGTAGTGTACGAAGACGATGACGTATTGGTTATCAATAAGTCCGCGGGACTGGTCGTCCATCCTGGGCATGGCAACTATGAACATACCCTTCTCAACGCTTTGGCGTTCTATTTTCAAGAACAAAGCAAAGTCCGCCACACGCAAGCACTTGATATCAATGACCCGAGCATCGGTTTGGTGCATCGTATAGACAAGGATACTAGTGGGTTGCTCCTTATTGCCAAAACACCGGAAGCAAAAGCCAACCTTGCACGTCAGTTCTTCGACCATACTACCGAGCGAACCTATAATGCTCTCGTTTGGGGCACTTTTGCAGAGGATAGTGGTACCATCGTGGGGGCATTGGCACGCGACAACCGCGACCGAACTATATATAAGGTATGGGATTTAGAGGAGAACCCTAATGCAAAGGAAGCCATAACCCATTGGCGTGTATTGGAGCGTTATCCGTATGTGACGTTGGTAGAGTGCCGGCTTGAAACTGGACGAACCCACCAGATACGTGTTCACATGAAGCATATAGGGCATCCGTTGTTTGCTGACGAGAAATATGGCGGAATGGAGATTCTAAAGGGCTTGCGCACGCAGAAATATCGCCAATATATACAGAATTGTTTTTCGCTCTGCCCGCGACAGGTACTGCATGCCAAGACCCTCGGCTTCACCCATCCGCGTACCGGTAAACGGATGTTTTTTGATAGCCAGTGGCCGGAGGATATGACTGCTCTCATCAATAAATGGCGCAACTACGAACCGAACACACTATGTTGAAAAATAGAAAAGAGACCGTCAATAGGGGATGGTCTCTTTTTTGTATGTTTCAAGACAATTTACAAACGATACCCTATAGCCATAGACAGCATACGGGAACATATCTGTTCGTAAGGGCCTGTACTGAATAATCCTCCGATTTCAAAAGCACCGAACAGATGTTCTCCGCCGAAAGAAATACCCAATGCCGTCATGCCTCCCGTAAATCCGCTTCCCTCATATCCTGTCTTGTCAATTCCCACACCATAGCCGGCATGCAATGCCGAGTATAGTGCCACGTGGTTCTTGTCTGTATGAAAATAGGTAAAGCGTATTGTGGGCATAAAGGCAACAACATCATACAAATAGGAATGCCAAACTGCATCTTCCTGATCTCTTTTGCGTGACTTGCCGCCATTCCACGTGGTATTCACCTGCAAACCGGCACTTAACCAATGGTTGAAATGGTACATGTAGTCTGCATACAGGTTGGGAATCCAAAAAATGTTTTGTCTTTCATCTACAGACCAAGCCCTAATAAAAATATCGGAAAACATTTCGCCTACGCCCACTCGTACCTCGTGCCGATAGGAGATATTTTCTTTTCTGTAGTATTCGCTGCAGCCGTGCCGAATAACGGAATACATACCAAGAAAACTATTGCTGAAATAAATATCTTTTTGTTCATGGTCAATAGAGGTGAGGATTTAGGTTTTTAGGAAATTTTTAGCGGCTATTCTTCCGAGAAATGTACCAATACATGCCTGTATGAATTGAATATCTTGGACTTGGAGACGAAACCGAGATAACGTCGCTCGCCATCCACTACGGGCAGATTCCATGCTCCTGTGTCCTCAAATGTCTCCATCACTTTTTCCATCGGCATATCAAACGTCAGTATTGCTTCAGGCGAGGTCATCAGTTGCCCCACCGTAAAACGCTTATATAAGCGTGGTTGGAACATAATATTCCGCACCTCGTCCAGTAGTAGCACGCCTTTCAGGTGTCCTTCGTGGTCTATTACGGGGAATATGTTCCGGTGGCTGTCAGCAATCACTTTCACCAATTCACCCAATGTCATTTCCGGATAGATGGTAGTTAGGTCGGTCTCCAATACATTCTCCATCTTCAATAGCGTCAGCACATTACGATCTTTGTTGTGCGTAAGCAGTTCACCTTTCTGTGCCAAACGCATAGCATACAGACTATGCGGCTCAAAGAGTTTGATGGTCAGATATGATACCACTGACACAATCATCAGTGGCATAAAGAGATGATATCCACCCGTCAGTTCGGCAATCAGAAAAATACCCGTCAATGGGGCATGCATAACGCCCGACATCAGTCCGGACATACCTACAAGGGCAAAATTAGTCTCGGGTACGCTCAGGCCGGTGAGGTTAAGCAGACGTGCCGTAACAAACCCGACTAACGAACCCATAAATAACGAGGGGGCAAAAATACCGCCCACGCCACCACCGCCGTTGGTCGCCACTGAAGCCACAATCTTAAGAGCGATAACCAGTACAAAATAGCCCACAACCACCCATGTCGTTGTTCCCCAACGGGTAAAAGGACTATTTTCTAATGCCGATAGTGAGTCACCGTTAATCAATTGCGTAATTACTCCGTATCCCTCGCCATATAGCGGTGGAAAGAGAAATATCAACACACCCAACGTAACACCGCCTAATGCAATCTTCAACCAAAAATTCTGCACTTTGTGTTTCATCCATTGCTCCAAATGGTTCATACCGCGTGTGAAATAGAGCGATACTAGTCCGCACGCAATACCCAAAATCAAATACCACGGAATGTTCGATATGTGGAAGGCTTCATAGGTGTTGAGTGGGAACATTGGTGTGGAACCAGTTGCGATATATGAGATAGCTGTCGCCGTTACTGACGAGATCAGCAGTGGCGCTACAGATGCCATTGTCAAGTCCATCATCAGCACTTCCAACGTAAAGACCAATCCCGCAATAGGGGCTTTGAATATTCCGCCTATTGCCCCGGCTGCGCCACACCCAATCATTAGCATCATTGTCTTTTGTTCGAGTCGAAATGTCTTGGCAAGATTCGACCCTATGGCAGCACCAGTCAATACAATAGGTGCTTCTGCGCCGACCGATCCACCGAAACCGATGGTCAATCCAGATCCGACAATGGATGTCCACATATTGTGGGCTTTGATAATTGATTTGCGCTGAGATATAGCATATAAGATCTTTGTGATACCATGCGAAATGTCATCTTTAACGATGTATCGTACAAACAATGCCGACAGCGTGATACCAATCATAGGACAGATGAGATACCACCATGTGTGTTCATCGGCAATCAAGTGCTCCTCGATGAACCATTGGATAAGGTGGATAAATGTTTTCAGAATAATCGCCGCCAAAGCGGAAAAACAGCCCACAAAGAAACTGAGAATCAATACTAATTGTTTCTCGCTGATGTGGCGTTCCCGCCATTCTATAACCCGATCATACGTACTCATCTAATTTCTGTTAGTCACAAGTGGTCTTTTATTCGTCCCAACCGATTCCTTTATACTTGTTTAGATCCCATTCTTCCTCAACTTCGTTTAGGTAAATCGTCTTTGATTCGTCCTCCTCTTCTTGCGGTTGCTCGTTTTTCTCTATTGTTTTTACATCTATCGGCGAGTGCGAAATCTCAATCACTTGGTTCTGCTCCTTATTCAGTTCCGTCCACAGCATATCTTTCAGTTCGCTGATACCTAATCCGCTTACCGATGAAATCGCCACCACGGGGATACTCAATTTATCCGAAAGTCTTTGCGTATCCGGCTGTTTACCGATGTCACATTTGCTAATAGCCAATATACGCGCTTTGGTCAGCAACTGTGGGTTGTATTTTTCCAACTCGCTGAGTAGAATGTTATATTCCGCTTCGATATCCTCAGTCGTGGCGGGCACCATAAACAGCAACACCGCATTGCGCTCAATGTGTCGCAGAAAACGTAGTCCGAGACCTTTACCATCTGATGCCCCCTCAATGATACCTGGTATATCTGCCATACAAAACGATTGTCCGTCTCTGTAGGACACAATGCCTAATTGTGGTGTCAGCGTGGTAAACGGATAGTCTGCAATCTCGGGTTTGGCTGCCGATACCACACTCAGCAGCGTGGACTTACCTGCATTCGGAAAACCAACCAAACCCACATCAGCGAGTACTTTCAGTTGTAAGATTACATTGCGTTCTATGGCGGGTTCGCCGGGCTGTGCATAGCGGGGGGCCTGATTGGTCGCTGTGCGGAAATGCCAATTACCTAATCCGCCGCGACCGCCCTTAAGCAGTATAACACGCTCATTATGCTCTTTTACCTCGCAGATATACTCACCGGTGTCGCCGTCATAAACCACCGTACCACAAGGTACTTCGATAATCTTATCCTCGCCGTCTTTGCCGAAAGAGCGACTTTCGCCGCCCTTTCCGCCGTCGGTTGCCATCACATGCTTTTGATACTTCAGGTGTAGCAGCGTCCATAGGTTGCGATTCCCCTTCAGAATGATATCGCCCCCGCGGCCGCCGTCTCCGCCGTCCGGACCACCCTTTGGCAGATATTTTGCACGGTGGAAGTGCATACTCCCTGCACCGCCCTTACCCGAGCGGCAGTATATCTTTACGTAGTCAATAAAGTTGTTTGATGGCATAAGTGAGTCTATTTACAAATTTGCTAACATACAAATTTATTATTTTACGCGTTGCAGGATATTATCAATTTGTGCAAACGTATCCTCCATTGTGTTGTTGCCGTTGATAGCGAAATAGTTATTGTTGTGCAGGTAGTAGGTCGCTACGGGTTTTGTTACATCCTTATATACTTGCAGACGCTGTTTGATAGTATCGTAGTTGTCGTCCGCACGACCGCTTGTCTTGCCGCGGTTCAGCAGGCGTTGGATAATTTCCTCCTCTTCTACAAACATATCCAGCATTACAGCATTCATATTATGCTTTTTTAATAGCGTGGTTAGGGCTTTTGCCTGCTCTACTGTGCGGGGGAAACCGTCGAAAATAACACCTTTCGAGTCCTTTGGCAGGTTCTCGATGAAATTATCAATCAAGTTAATCATCTTTGCGTCGGGTACCAATTCTCCCTTCGAGATGATAGCGTCAATTTCTTTCCCGAGTGTGCTGCCCGACTTAATCTCAGCACGCAACACATCGCCTGTTGACAGGTGCTGTAAACCGTATTTTTTTACAATGAAATCAGATTGTGTCCCTTTGCCGCTGCCGGGTGCACCACAAAGAATTACATTCAACATATCTTTTTATTTTTTCAGATTTTATACCTCAAAGATTGTCTCCCGTCTCTGCTTCTGAATAAAATCTTTTGTTTCTCGCGAGCGGAGCAAGTAGGAAACTTAGCGACACAAAACGAGTTGCCCAAACTGAGCAACTCGTTCTATTCGATTATGTCTTATTAGAGAGCGAGTTTTGCACCTGCTTTGAATTTCACTGCTTTCTTTGCAGGAATGTCAATCACCTGTTTGGTAGCAGGGTTGATACCTTTGCGGGCAGCTTTCTCTACTACAGACAGAGTTGCATAGCCTACGAGTTGTACACTCTCACCCTTCTTCAATGCATCTACGGTTACGTCCAATACTGCATCCAGAACCTTTTGTGCTTCTGCTTTCGATACTTCAGCTTTTGCTGCAACGGCAGCAACGAGTTCAGCCTTATTCATAATAAAATGTTTTTTGGTTATTAATTAAACGTTTAATTTGCTTACCAACAGACTATAAAGTCTACGGATAACGCTTGCAAAGATACTACAAAAAAGCGAAACCGCAAACAATATACCTATAAAAATGCTATTTTTCACCTAAAAAACATCATTTTTGCTTAAAAAAGCACGCTTTTTGTATAGTTGTATGTGTTTATTGTATTACCTTTGTGCTTATTATGAGAAATTTACCTACAGTTACACGCTACCTGCTCCTCTCGAATTTTATCGTTTGGATGCTTGATGTCGTACTGCAACGTTATGGCATTCAATTGACTGATATATTCGGCCTTCACTATTTCACCGCAACGGGATTCTATGTTTGGCAACCATTTACGTACATGTTTATGCACGCCAATTTCGGACATATATTCTGTAATATGTTCGCAGTGCTGATGTTCGCGCCTGTTTTGGAAAACGAGTGGGGTAGCCGTAAGTTTCTTACTTATTACCTCGTTTGCGGTATCGGTGCTGCCCTTGTGCAAGAAGCCGTATGGGCGTTGATGTACCAAACTGTATTATCCGCCATACCCACTGTGCAGGCTGCCTCTTATGCTAATCATCTTGTTACTATTGGCGCCTCTGGTGCTGTGTTTGGTGTTTTGTTTGCTTTCGGATGGTTGTTTCCCAATGTGCCGATGTATATTCTCTTTGTGCCGATACCTATTCGCGCACGTATTTTTGTGATTGTCTATGCGTTAATCGAACTCTTTGCAGGACTCGGCGGAATGATTGGTTTTACGGGGGATAATGTGGCTCACTTTGCCCATCTCGGCGGTATGCTCTTTGGCTGGTTGTTGCTTCTCTGGTGGCGACACGGCAAGGGCGATGATATCTCACGTTGGTGGCGTAATCTCCGTCGTAAGTTCCACGACAAATATCCACGCCTTGACAGCACTCGCAACAAAGATTATTCTGACTACCACTATCAAAAACGTGTCTGATAACCATTTGTAGCGGAATGTATCAATAATTCTTGGTAAATTTATATGCTACTTATCCGTGATGCATGCTTTTTTATACAGAATATTCGTTTTAATGCAATTGGGAGCATATTTTGTATGATTGACTTTGGTAAAATCAATTTCTATTGTATATCTCAGAAAAAAATAGTAACTTTGCCGCAAAATATCTCTAAACGTAATTTCCAAACATACATACATTATGAAAGAAATATCAACTAAGAAACTTGTGGAGACCATCATTGAGGGTATCCGCAACCGCAAAGGACAACGTATCGTAACCATTGACCTAAAGAAGATTAAAGAGGCACCCGTTGAATATATGGTAATTGCAGAGGGAAATAGTGCTACGCAGGTAAGTGCCATTGCTGATGAGGTGGACGACTATGTTCGTACTATGACCCATGTGCATCCTCTGACAATGGCAGGGCAGGAGAACGCTGAGTGGATTGCTATGGATTATGGCACGGTATTTGTCCATATTATGCAGCGTGAGCCCCGTGAATACTACGACATAGAGCATCTTTGGGCTGACGGTAAAGTAACCGAATTGCCGGATGAATAAAAATGATTTTGAATGAGTAAGAAAGAACAAAACGCACCAAACGGTACCAACCCGGATGGACAGAGAGAACCGAAAAAGCCGCGTTTTCGTTGGTTTAGTTGGCTGTTATACACATTCGCATTCCTTTTGATAGCCGTTTTTCTGTTTGGTGATGGAGATGGTGGCGCACAAAAAGGCTTGAGTTATACCAAATTGGCGGCGTATATTGAAAGCGATGCCGTTCGCGAGATGGTGGTATACGATGATAATCATGTAGAAGCAACTATCCATCCAAAGAGTTATGCCATAGTCTTTGGTGAGCAAGCCAAGGGCGAGCAGGCAAATGGCAAACTGCGTGCACAGATACCGAGTGTTGATGAGTTTGCCAAGTATATTGATGGTGTGAATGCCACCCGCAAAGAAATGGGCAAGCAGCCTATAGATGTAACTTATAAACAATCAAAGAATTATTGGTATATTTTCTTGGTGAATGCGTTTCCGTTCCTGCTGCTCATTATCTTTTTTGTGTGGATGAGTCGCGGTGTCAGCGGTATGTCAGCGGGAGGCGGTATCTTTAGCGTCGGAAAAGCCAAAGCGCAGGTCTTTGACAAAGAAAAAAAAGATAAGGTTACGTTCAAGGATGTGGCAGGTCTTACGGGTGCCAAACAAGAGGTACAGGAAATTGTCGCCTTCCTTAAGAATCCGAAGAAATATACAGATCTTGGTGGCAAAATACCCAAAGGTGCACTCCTTGTAGGTCCTCCTGGAACAGGTAAGACTTTGCTTGCAAAAGCCGTAGCGGGGGAAGCCGATGTACCATTCTTCTCAATGTCAGGTAGCGATTTTGTCGAGATGTTTGTTGGCGTTGGCGCGAGTCGTGTGCGCGACCTTTTTCGCCAAGCTAAAGAGAAAGCACCTGCTATCATCTTTATCGATGAGATCGATGCTATCGGTCGTGCGCGCGGAAAAAGTGTGATGGCAGGAGGAAACGATGAGCGCGAATCAACACTAAATCAATTGCTTACCGAGATGGATGGTTTTGGTACCAACTCGGGTGTAATTATCCTTGCAGCCACCAACCGTGCTGATGTGCTTGATCCGGCATTGCTGCGTGCAGGGCGTTTCGATCGGCAGATACACGTCGAACTTCCGGACCTTCAGGAACGCAAAGAAATCTTTGAGGTGCATCTCCGCCCTATCAAGATCGATGATACCATTGATGTTGATTTTCTATCCAAGCAAACTCCGGGTTTCTCGGGGGCTGACATTGCCAATGTATGCAACGAGGCTGCTCTTATTGCTGCCCGCAATAATCATAAGAAAGTCGGCAAACAGGATTTTATGGATGCCGTCGATCGTATCGTGGGTGGTTTGGAGCGTAAAACGAAGATTCTTACCGAAGAAGAAAAACGTTCTATCGCTTATCATGAAGCAGGGCATGCTACTATCTCGTGGATGTTGCGTTGGGCAAACCCGCTGGTTAAAGTGACCATTGTTCCGCGCGGTGCCGCTCTCGGTGCAGCGTGGTATCTGCCAGAAGAGAGGCAACTGACCAACAAGGAACATATTCTCGATGAACTTTGTTCTCTGTTGGGGGGGCGTGCCGCTGAGCAACTATTCTTGCATCAGACTTCTACTGGTGCTCTCAATGATCTTGAGCGGGCTACCAAACAATCTTATGCAATGGTGGCTTACTATGGTATGAGCGACAAACTGAAAGATGTCAGTTACTACGACTCTACTGGACGTTACGATTATGGTTTTGCTAAACCCTATTCTGACAAAACGGCAGAACTGATTGACAGAGAGACAGCCGCTATCATTGCTGAGCAGATGGTGCGCGCACGTAAAATTCTTACAGACAATGCCGAGGGACACCACCAAATAGCCCAACTGCTCATTGAGAAAGAGGTTATCACTTCCGAAGATGTGGAGCACATTCTTGGTCCGCGTCCGTGGAAGAGTCGCGGTGATGAAATCATCGAAGCCAACGAAAAACAAGAACAGGAAACTGCGGAAATGGAAAACAATGCCGACAATGAGAAAAAAATAGATAATACAACACCAAATACTATCGACAATGAAGAAATTAACGCTTAGTATTGCGTTGCTTGCTGCAACGCTGTTCGTTTCGGCACAACAGCCGGAGCAACTTCCGCGCGACCCAAATGTACGCTATGGGCAGTTAGACAATGGACTCACCTACTATATCTGCCATAACGAGCAACCCAGACAGCGTTGCGAGTTCCATATTGCACAGGCAGTAGGAGCAGTATTGGAGGAAGATGACCAAAATGGTTTGGCGCACTTTTTGGAGCATATGGCATTCAATGGTACGCAGCATTTCCCCGGTAAAGGTATCATTGAGTATTTTGAGTCTGTGGGTGTGAACTTTGGTGGGAATATCAATGCCTACACCTCCATTGATGAAACGGTTTATCGTCTTTCCGATGTCCCTACCTATCGTGAGGGAATTGTTGACTCTGCTCTGTTAGTAATGCACGACTGGGCTTGCGGATTACTATTGGAGGGGGATGAGATTGATGCTGAGCGTGGTGTCATTCGTGAGGAGTGGCGTACAGGGCGTACTGCCGACCGTCGCTTATGGAAGGAAATACGTGCAAAAAAATACCCCGGTAGTCAATATGCTAAACGCGATGTAATTGGTGATACTGCCGTTATCAACAATTTCGCCTACGATGCTCTGCGTGCATACTACCACAAATGGTATGGTCCTGATAATCAGGCTATCATTGTAGTGGGTGACATTGATGTGGATCAAATTGAGCAGAAAATCAAAGCTCTTTGGGCAGATGTTCCCCCCCGTGAGAATCGTGGTGAGCGTCCGCTCTACACCGTAGAGGACAACGCTGCTCCACTGATTGCTATTGCTCTCGACCCAGAGGCACAAGGCACCCGTATTGAATTGGAGTACAAACATTCGCAGATACCTGTCGAATTTCAAAATACGCTGCCTGCGTACATGCAGACGGTTATCAACAATCTTATTACGGATATGTTGGACAACCGCTTTGAGGAACTCTCTCTCAATCCCAATGCATCTTTCCAAGGTGCCGGCTGCTACTATGGGGAAATTGTAAAACTTAAAGATGCGTTTGTGGCTGTTTCCGTTCCTAAGGAAGGACGAGAGGTAGAGGCACTCAAAGATCTCCTCCTGCAAGTGGAGAAAATGCACCGTTATGGCTTTACAAATGCTGAGTTAGAACGCGTTAAGACCGAGTTCCTCAATACTATGGAGAAAGCTTACAACGAGCGCAACAACCGCAAGAATCGTGCTATTGCGCAAGAGTGTATCCGCAACTTTGAAGACCATGAACCTATGCCAGGGATTGAATGGGAATACAATTTTGTCAAACAAGTTCTTCCGATGATAGATCTAGCTTCTGTAAACGAGATTGCCAAACAATTCATTGATGACAAACCTACCGTAGCTATCACCGGACCTCTCAAAGAGGGGGTTAATATCCCTACCGAGGAGACGGTTCTCTTGTTGCTTAAAGAGACCGAGACTATGGAGATAGAGGCTCCGAAAGAGGAGGTAATCAATACTGAGTTGGTTAAAAAAGCCCCGCGTACAGGCAAAATCAAGAAGACAACCACCAATACCGAGTTGGGTACCACCGAGTGGACGCTCTCCAATGGCGTGAAGGTGGTTATCAAACCTACCGCCTTCAAGCAAGACGAGATACTACTCAATGCTTTTTCCCAAGGCGGTTTGTCGCTTGTAACTACCGAGGACCTGCCGTCGGCTAACCTTGCTGCAGATGTTGTGAGTATGATGGGGTTAGGTAATCTCTCACGTACCGACTTGCAAAAAGCCCTTGCGGGCAAGACGGTCAGTGTGGACGCTTCTATCAATGCTTATTCCGAGACAATGAGTGGATCTTCGTCTGTCAAAGACCTCGAAACGATGCTTCAGTTAATCTACTTGCAGTTCACTGCTCCCCGTTACGATGAAGATGCTTATCGGACGCTGGTGGGGCTTTTGCATAATCAACTGCTCAATAAGGATAAGGATCCCAAGGCTGTTTTTGCAGACTCTGTTTCCGTAATGGGCAGCAATCATTCCGATCGCACCATACTTTGGAATGTAGAAACTTTGGATAAGGTTTCGTTGGAGAAAGCTTTGGCGGTTTATAAGGCACGTTTTGCTAATCCGGCGGATTTTACGTTTGTTTTTGTGGGCAATATAGACCCGACCGACAAAGCCACGCAAAAACTGATTTGCCAATGGCTCGGCGGTATGAAAACAAACAAATATCGTGAAACATTCCGTGATAATGATGTACGTACCCCTGCGGGTATTCTTAAAAACTATTTCACTCGCAAGATGGAAACAACCACTGCCTCCAATCGTATTCAATATACTTCGTATGATATGCCTTATACGTTGGCCAACGATTTGAATATGGAGATGATAGGTCGTGTCCTCTCCACCCGCTATCTTGAGTCTATTCGTGAGCGCGAAGGCGGTTCATACGGAGTAGGTTGCTATGGAACAGTGGATATGCGTCCCGTACCGCGTGCAAGGTTGATTATGCAGTTTGATACCGACCCTGCAAAGCAAGAGAAACTGATGAGTATCATTCATGAGGAAGTAGATACAATAATAAAGAACGGACCTCTTGCCGTAGATTTGGCTAAGGAGAAACAATCAATGCTCAAAGACTATGAAGAGGATATCGAGAAGAATAGTTACTGGTCGAATATCATCTATTTATACTATACTTATGGTTTAAACTATGTTGCTGATTATCAAAATGCAGTAAATGCCATTACTGCTCAGACGGTACAAAGCACATTGCGCGATTTGGTGAATGCCGGTAATATGTTTGAGGTGGTTATGGTTCCTTCTGAGGAATAGTGTTTTCTATATGTAAGAAACGCCTCTGTTCAAAATGAGCAGGGGCGTTTCTTTGTATTATGTTAGGTAGAATTCACAAATTATGAATTGGTGGTTAGTCCTTTCTCTCTGGCTGATTTCAGTAGATATTCTTTGGCGGAATTATACTCGTTTGGGATAATACCATCGAGGATGGCATCTTTGATTTCCGCCTTGAGTTCTCCCACCATGGCACAAGGAGGCAGGTTGAGAAGTTGCATGATTTCCTCACCACGCACGGGCGGTTGGAAATTGCGAATACGGTCGCGCTCTTCCAACTCGACCATTTTACGGCGTACCAACTCATAATTATGGTGAAAACGTGCCACTTTGTCCGCATTGCGAGATGTGATGTCGGCGTCGCAGAGAAGCATGAGGTCGTCGATGTCGTCGCCTGCTTCGAAAAGCAGACGACGGACGGCAGAATCGGTAACCGTGTCCTCGATGAGATTGATGGGACGCATGTGGAGGTCCACCATCTTGACAACATAGTCCATCTTCTCGTTTTGCGGCAGTTTCATCCTATTGAATATACGCGGAATCATACGCGCACCGAGATAGTTGTGGTTTCGGAACGTCCAGCCCGCCTGCGGGTCCCACGCTTTGGAGCGCGGTTTGCCAATGTCGTGCAACAGGGCAGCCCAACGAAGCCATAGTTTGTCAGATTTAGCTGACAGATTATCAAGCACTTGCAATGTATGGAAGAACACATCTTTGTGCCCCCTACCCTCTTTGACCTCCACCCCTTTGAGGGCTGCCAGTTCGGGGAAGATGATGGGTAGAAGTCTGGTTTTGTCCAGCAAAAGCCAGCCTACCGACGGACGGCGGGAGAGCATGATTTTGTTCAGTTCGTCGGCGATACGCTCTTTGGTGATAATACGGATACGCTCTTTGTTGCGCTCAATTGCCTCGAAAGTGGTGAGGTTGAGCGAGAAACCGAGTTGCGTGGCAAAACGAATCGCCCTCATCATGCGCAGGGGGTCGTCGGAGAATGTGATGTCGGGGTCGAGAGGGGTGCGAATGATACAATGCTCCATATCTTCGATACCGCCAAAGGGGTCCAACAACTCGCCATAGCGGTCGCTATTGAGACAGATGGCTAACGCGTTGATTGTGAAGTCTCTACGGTTTTGATCTTCCTCCAAAGTGCCGTCTTCGACGATGGGGTTGCGCGAGTTGTGTTGGTAACTCTCGCGACGTGCGCCCACAAACTCCAATTCGAGACCGTGCTTTTTCACTTGCGCAGTGCCGTAGGTACGAAAGACACTCAAGTGCGCACCCTTGCCCAGACGTTTGGCGACCGCCTCTGCCAGCCGGATACCGATACTCACTTCTTTTTGCTGATTGTGCTCCAGATCGCGTTTGACGACAACGATGTCGATGTCGGTACTCTCACGATGCAGAATCAGGTCGCGCACCCAACCGCCAATGACATAGCAATCGAGTTGCAATCGGTCAGCCTCTTCACCCACGAGACGAAGGACGGGTTGTTCTATTTTGGGATTTGTGATAATCATTTTATCAGTCTGTTGGTATATGGATTTACAGAGTAATGCATATATTTTCTTTTTCCGATAGGCGACGAATTGTGCCAACCATACCTTTTATTAACAAAATGCCACCAAAACGCATATAATCATATCATTTTGACATTTACCACGCACTTGATTAGAACTGCTCAAGGTCTGCTCAAGCACTCGACAAAATCGGCAGAAAGACCGAAATACAAAATGACAGCGTTTTGGCGATAATAGTGTCTGTTTGTCGGCGTTTGCATTTCCGGGAAACGCTATCGAACTCTCAATCCGAGTACAAAATTACAGAAAAAAAACGAAAAGACAAAATATATTTGCAAGTTTGAGAAATTTAGTGTAACTTTGCACGCTTTTAGTTCCATATAGGGACACACGGCACAATTATTATTTTTTAACCCGGGCAGGCGATTCGTGTAGTCGTAGCCCATAAAAAAACAAAAGTCTAAATGGCAACAAAGATTCGTTTGGCTCGTCATGGTCATAAAGACTATGCTTTCTACCACATCGTAGTAGCAGACAGCCGCTCGCCACGTGATGGCAAAATTATCGAACGTATTGGTTCTTTCAACCCCAACACCAATCCGAGTGCAGTAATTCTAAATTTTGAGCGCGCTCTGTATTGGCTCACAGTAGGTGCAGAACCGACCGACACCGTACGTAACATTCTCTCTGATGAGGGTGTACTGCTGATGAAGCACTTGAACGGCGGTGTAGCCAAAGGTGCATTTAGTCAGGAAGAGGCTCAAAAGCGTTTCGATGCTTGGAAGGCTCAGAAAGACGCCAAGAATGGCAAAATCAGCCAAGCCGAGGCTGACAAGAAAGCAGCCGCAGCAAAGGCTCTTCTCGCACAAGAGGTAGAGAGCAACAAGGCAAAGGCTGCCGAGGTAGCAAAGAAACGCCAAGAGGCTGCTGACGCATTGGCCGCAGCAGCAGTAGAGGCTGCTCAAGAGGCTGCCGCAGCAGAGACTCCGGCAGAAAACGCTGCAGAGTAATCTGTCGCACGGCATTTACAATCCAAAATAAGTCCAGAACGTGAGTTTTGGACTTATTTGTACCAACACCAACCGACATTTTTTTCGGGAGGATTTTCTTCTGACCATTTTTCGTTTTTTATGGATACTCAAGATAATACCACATCATTATATCAACGAATGGCACAGCACCTGCATGCACATCGTATTTTGTTCTATTGGTCTGTGCCTGTATGTTTTGTAGTTGTCCTCGTCATTATGTTTTGTGTGCCAAAGACTTATCAGAGCAGTTGGAGTCTTGTGGTAGAAGATCAGCGTGCCATTGACGGCGACAGAACGTTGACTATCAATAGTTCGGAACAGTATGATCTTGGGTTGTTCCAAACGCGAAACAGTATCAACGAGTATAGTTATAGCGATTTGGTTACTTCATCGCAGTTGCTCAAATCGCTCTGCGCAGCACCTGTCAGCACATTAGACGGACAATTTGAAGGTACCTATTCGGATTATATCAATCGTTATATGCGCAAGCCGCTTTTTCAGCGCTTGAAAGGTAGTATTATACGCTTGTTCCGCAGAAAAGTTACATATGCGCCTGTTTCTTCTGCAACCAATGATGAAGTATATCTCACACAAGGTCAGGCGGCTACTATGGCTATAATGCGCCAACAGATAACTTGTACCTTTGACAAGCGCACGGATATTGTGAAAATAGATGTGGTAACGCAGGATCCATTGGTTAGCGCGCAGGTCGCCAAGCACGTAGAAAATCAATTGGAAGCCTTGATTATGGGGTACCAGACACAGAAAATAGAGAGTATATTAAGTCATATAGATACACTTACTCTCAATGCTGAAAACGAGTGGAAAGAGGCGGTGCATACTCGTTCGAACAATGCAGATACTTACAGACAGATATATGAGTCGTTTCATCGGCAACAGGTAATATACCAAGCGCAGATGGTGGTAAGAAAGCCATTTGTCACTTTGTCGGAACCAACTATTGTATATGAAAAGGTGGGTCCGCATCCCTTTCAAACTTCTATTTTAGCCACGCTTGTTTTTGCTATTCTTTTGGCAGCATGGTTCTGCCGCCGTGAATTAATGGAAATTCTGTAGTTTCTTTGCACTGATGCTCAATGTATCTGTTGTCTTATATCATCCGGATTGGGTAGGCGAAGTAATTCCTTTGGTTGGGGAGTTGCTTCGCGTGGTATATATACATGCCATCTATTTGGTGGATAATTCGGAGACAGAGGTAGACAGGGAAATATTGCAACTTTTGCCCGATAACAAGGTGCAGTATATCTTCATGGGGAAGAATGTCGGATATGGCAAAGGGCATAATGTAGCCCTGCGGGAAAGCATCTATGACGGGATAAAATATCACCTTGTGCTGAATGCGGATATAGTAGTAAAGGCGGAAGATATAGACGCATTGTGTGATTTTATGGAGACCCAACCGATGGTGGGGCAACTATTGCCACGAGTGGTATATCCGAATGGAGAGACACAATATCTCTGCAAACTGCTGCCTACGCCGATAGATGTGTTTGGCAGACGGTTCTTGCCGAAGCGTTGGATTGCAAAACGTAATGCGCGGTACGAACTGCGCGACTCGGGGTATGATAAGCCTATGAATGTACCTTATCTGAGTGGGTGCTTTATGCTTTTGCGCACGGAAGCCGCGTTGAAAGCGCGACTATTTGATGAACGGTACTTCATGTATCCGGAAGATATTGACCTGACACGGACTATCCATCGCGACTATCTGACACTCTATTATCCTGCCGTTACGATTGTACATAATCACAAAAAAGGCTCATACCATAGTATGCGCCTTCTGTGGATACACATTATAAATATGTGTCGTTATTTCAATAAATGGGGGTGGTTTAGAGACGCCGAACGAACCGCTTTTAACCAACAATTATTGAATGAGTTGGGACTCTGATAAGGTGCAACTTCTCACGCATTCATCAGTCTATATCCGAGATATACGACATAGATAAGCAACAAAATGACTCCATGCCACCAACGAATCTCGTGCTTCTTGTTGGTCATGACAAATAGCCAAACCAATAAGCAGCCCAAAGCCGCCATGAGACAGTCCCAAATAAATCCATTGTAAGCGGGCAGCGGAGCGATGGTGGCACTACAGCCGAGAATCATAAAGACATTGAAAATGTTGCTTCCGATGACGTTTCCGAGTGCTATATCGCAATTTTTCTTCGCCGCAGCCATCAATGACGTAGCCAATTCAGGCAGCGAAGTACCAAGTGCGACAATCGTAAGACCAATTATCGCCTGACTGACCCCCGCCTCTGTGGCGATATGCACCGCGCTCTTGACAATCATCTCTCCACCAATGACCAAACCAGCCAAGCCCAACACTATCAAACCAACGGCTTTACCAAGGTGCATAGGGCGAATATCCTCGCTATCATCGGCATAATCTTTGGCATGATGCAGGGTAAAAAACATATATACCACGAAAATAACCAGCAAGAAAATACCTTCCCCGCGCGAGATTCCGTCGGAGAAAAATCCCATCACCAAGATGAACAGACCTGCCAAAGTAGCCAAGGGAATATCCACTTTGCGACTCGTAACTTGCGATGAAATCGGGTAAAGCAGGGCTGTGCTACCCAAAATCAGAAACACATTCAGGATATTGCTACCGAGAATATTTGTGATAGCAAGATCGGTGGAATTTTCGCTCACCGACACCATATTTACCACAAACTCCGGCATGCTCGTACCCATTGCGACTACGGTCAGACCTATCACTAAGTTGCTGATATGGAAACGTTTAGCCACGCCACTCGCGCCGGAAACCAACCAATCCGCACCCATAATGAGCAACACAAATCCCATTACGATGAGTACACCTGCAACAAGCCATCCGCCTGTTTGCATCCAAGAATTAAAAAAATCAAACATACCTTTATTTTTACATTTCGTTCCCCCGCCTTAGATCCGCTAATGCACCGCTAAAAAACAGGCAAAGAGGGAGGAATGAAAATTAAACAAATTATACATTAAACAAGAAATGCATAATGTCGCCGTCTTGCACGAGGTAGTCTTTTCCCTCAATACCCAGTTTGCCGGCAGCACGGCATGCCGCCTCGCCTCCGAGTGCGATGAAATCGTCATATTTGATAACTTCGGCGCGAATGAAACCACGTTCAAAATCGGTGTGTATGACGCCCGCACATTGGGGTGCTTTGCTACCCGCTTTGAAAGTCCACGCACGTACTTCATCACTTCCGGCGGTGAGGAACGTGCGGAGTTCAAGAAGGGCATACGCCGCCTTAATCAGACGGTTGACACCGGACTCCTTCAGTCCTATTTCTTCGAGGAACATTTGGCGTTCTTCGTAGGTTTCCAATTCGGCAATCTCGCTCTCAATCTTTGCCGCCAATACAAGCACCTGTGCATTCTCGTCTTTGACTGCCTCTCTGACCTGCTCCACATATTTGTTTCCGTTCACAGCCGCGTCTTCATCCACGTTGCAGACATACATCACGGGCTTATTTGTGAGGAGAAACATCTCTTTGGCAGCCTGTTCTTCCTCCTTGTTGAGGAGTTCGACAGAACGCGCATTTTTACCCTCCGAAAGGGCTTCTTTGTACTTATAAAGCACTTCGAGGGCGATTTTCGCCTGCTTGTCGCCACCTGCTTTTGCCTGTTTTTCGGTTTTCTGAATACGCGATTCTACGGTTTCGAGGTCCTTGAGTTGCAGTTCGGCATCAATAATCTCTTTGTCGCGCACGGGGTCCACTGAACCATCTACATGCACCACATTTTCGTCATCGAAACAACGCAATACGTGGATGATAGCATCTGTCTCGCGAATGTTAGCAAGGAATTTGTTGCCGAGTCCTTCGCCCTGACTGGCACCCTTAACCAAACCCGCAATATCCACGATTTCAACGGTCGTGGGAATCACTCCGCGCTCCGGTTTGCATAGTTCGCCCAGTTTAATCAGTCGTTCATCGGGTACGGTAATTACGCCCACGTTGGGTTCTATGGTGCAAAAAGGAAAGTTAGCAGACTGTGCCTTGGCATTGCTCAGGCAGTTGAAAAGGGTCGATTTGCCTACATTAGGCAACCCTACTATTCCACATTGTAATGACATTTTTTCTTTTTTTTATCAGCCGAAAATGAACTGCAAAGATACGATTTTTTTCTGATATATACAATTTAGGATAAGAACAAATTTCGCTGCAGTTTTTTATCGTAAGTGGCTACACAAAAACTATGCCTTGTCAATGATAGGTTTCCAAAATTCTTTGTACTCATATTTGTGCCAAGCATGGCACCCCATAGGGAGGTGTCCTATACGTGCGTATAATTCTCTCGGAAAGCGATCAAAGGCAAATTGTAGTGCCTCTTCTGGAACTGGTCTAGAGAGCGCATACTCACTCAGAGCTAACAAACAGCCCCAAAAATCATCTTCATTTCCCTGCCAATGAGCCAATACTTCGGTAGGCGTATTGCCTGTGAAACGGAGTTTCAGGGCTTTGGCAACTATCCACCAATAGTTAGGCTTCCGAATAAGCGGTGAGGTCAGTACATGCCATAGGTTGAATACCGGTTTCTGTCCATCGAAAAAGCGCATAAAAGCGGGGATACTGCGCAGACTGAAACCACCATTGCCTACACGCATCGGCATAGCGGGTGAATATACGTTTTGTCGTGCTTTACCTACATTTGGAGCACCAATGTATTCATATCCTTTGGAGCACCATTTGCTTAGGTCGTCTTTGAAAATGAAAGCATCCGGTTGATAGATTAGCATGTGCGAATACCCCCCCGCAAGAAGACGAACGTAATATTCGCGTGAGAGGCATAACTGATTATATTCGTTTAGTCCTTTGAAATACTTTGGTGCAAAACGTTCTTCATACAGGGATAATCCATATTCTGCCCACAATGACTGAAATGCGGATGTATCCAGATTATCGGGGGCGATGAGATAGTGATCGTACTGTCCAAGCACTTTACAGCATTGCCGTAGAGATATTTTCTCCCATCGGTTGGGAGTTCGATAGACCGGAATAACAATGGCTATTTTCATACGTTACCTTTTTTCCGCCGATAAATTTTCAGACCTGTTACGGTGCAGAAAGAGAAGGCAAACAATGCAAAGCAAATCAAAGAAAGCATATTTCCTTTGTGGACGCTGTCCGGGTCAAAAATCATCGCGATGTTGTGTGTACCGGCAGGAATAACGGCTCCCCTGAGCATATAGTTGACGCGTGCGAGCGGCAGTTCCACGTCTGGTTCCCCCTCCCTGTTGAGTAAGTAGATATGCCATCCGTGCGGATAATAGATTTCGGAAAAGACAGCAATCTTATTCTGCTCATTCTGAGCGCGATAGTCAATTCGATTGGGAGCATAGTGAGTAAGTTCGATCTTATCCTCATCGTATGCCATGAGGGGTGCGATGTCGGGCATATCCACATTCAGTTTATCGGCAAACGACTTATCCACCACAGCCATGTTGCGGAGGTTAATCTGACCGAGAGCGGCAATTTCGTCGTTGGCATTATCCACCACTTTCAGATCGTTTATAAACCAGCAGTTGCCCATCGCATAAGGATTTTCCACCGGTATCTGCTGTCCGTTTTGGAGGGGTACGATAGCATACTTCATGTTGAGCATATTCAGTACGGGGAAGATACTATCGCCATTGCAGGGCAGTTGGAAACCGTTGGTTTGTGAGATAGCCTGCATCAGTGGGTTCATCTCGGGGGCGATATGGACATCAATCAGGTCCTGGTAACGGCGCAGTTTTGCAGCAGAGTAACCGCCGATGGACTTGAGATAGTAGGACGTGCGTGCCTCGTTGAAGGTGTTTGTGGAGAGGTTTAGAACCCGGAAATGGTTTGGATCTTTCAAAAGTTCTTCCTCATAGGGCAGAATTTTGAACGCTTTGTCTCGGTCTTTGCGGGCAACGAAGAGAGAGTCATTGCAGAATCGTTTGTCCACAGTCCACATGTCGACAACGATGAGCAGTGCCAGGGCAATACCGCAATAGAGGTTGAGATTACGCACTTGCGGGCGGTTGTAACGCATATAGGCATACGTAAAGACTACGCCTGTACCGAGTAGCACAAAAGCCAAAGAACGCCACGCGTCCGCCTTCAGCATAGCCGTGCGTTGGTTGAGGATAGCATCATAGATTTGTTGCCCGACTTGTGCTTTCCATTGTGTATCGTAAGTGGAAGTAACATCGATACTGCCGCTGACAACAGCAGTAAGAAAACAAATGCTGCCCGTGATACCGCCTGCAATAAAGATACTATTGCAGAGACGTTTCCATGAGAGCGAACCATCGGCAATGGTTTTTAGTGCCAGGAAACCGAGCAGCGGCATCGTGATCTCTGCGACAATGAGAATGCTCTCCACGGCGCGGAACTTGTTATAGGCTGGGAAGAACTTAAAGAATAATTCGGTTAGGGGCATAAAGTGATGTCCCCATGCGAGGAGAACCGAGAATAGTGTGGCAACCAGCAACGCCCACTTATAAGGTCCGCTGACAATGAGTAAACCCAATAGGAACAGGAAGCAGACAATGGCGCCCATGTAGACAGGCCCGCTGGTAAAAGCCTTCTCTCCCCAATAGGTTGGGGCGGACTGGCAGAACTGCTTGGCTTGACGGGAGGGGACTCCCATCTTCTTGAGATCTTGTTCCAGATGCGAATCTTTACCGAGGTTATATCCGCTGGCTCCTCCCATATAGTTTGGGATGAGGAATGTCATCGTTTCGTTGATACCATAACTCCAAGCGGTAGCATAATCGAGGTCGAGTCCTTTTGGTTTATTCTCGCCTTCCGCATCTTTGATTAGGTCGGAATGTCCGCCGCGCATTGTCTCTTCTGCATATTCCTGATTGACAAATACATCGGCACTCCCCATTCCCATACCTACGGCAAAAGAAGCAAAGAAAATGGCTGTGGCAATACCGAAGTGTTTCCATTCTTTGGCTTTGGCAGCAATGGCCAATTCGGCAAAAAACAGGATACCTATCAGCATACAGATGTAGTAAGACATCTGCGGATGTACAAAGAAACCGATATAGGTAAAGAACATCACTATTAATCCTCCCCAACCGTATTGTTTGCGATAGGTAAGGATAAAACCGACGACAACCAATGTCATCCAAGTGATAGAATAGCATTTTCCATTGTGTGCGGCAGCGATGATGACAAAGAAATAACTCGACAATGCAGTAGCAAAAGCACCAGCCATACTAATCCACTTATCTACCTTGAAGGTGCGAAACAAGAGGAAAAAGGCCAAAAGATAAAAAGGTAGGATAAAGAGCGGATTACGGTTGCCGGCTGTCATAACCCATCGAATCGGGTATAAGATAGAATCCACAGTATATCTGCGGTGTCCGCCAATCTGATAGTTTGGCATACCGGAGAACATAGATCCTGTCCAAAAGGAATAATCTCCCGTTTCTTGATGATATCTGATTCCCTCTTGTGTGGCTGCTGTACCATTTATGCTATCGCCCGCATACACAACCTTGCCTTGTACAGCAGGCCAGAAATAGACGATTGCCGACAGGATAAATACAGCAAAAATGATCAAATAGGGTAACCAACGTTTGAAGTTTGTTTTGTATTTCATAATCTGTAAAATTACTTATAGAATGTTTTGCGAAAGGCTTGGAAATCTGTACGTTTGAGAATAAGGCAGTTCCATACTGCACGCAAAAAACCGCTCCCATAACCAATGAGTTGTATAAAGGCTGCGGCTATGGAGAGAAAGCCCACACGGATACTGCGATTTAGTATGGAAGAGTCTGTAAGAATCAATAGACAATAGAATAATAATAACGCAACTGGTATAATGGCTAACCATAGTATTTGCCCGATGATACCTCCCATACTGAGCAGCAAAAGAAGCACTACACCTATGGTGAATAGAGAAGGCAACAGGTGAACCAATTTGAGCGAATCCGGGTACTTTTGATACAGGTGAATTCGTGCAATGCCCGAATTGTGTACTTGCTTGAAAAATTGGCGAAAGGTGGCGCGGCGCTTATGCCATACCCATGCCGTAGGAAATAGTCGACACGTATAGCCGGCACGGAAAATACGGATACTAAAATCTATATCTTCGCCAAAACGCATATTAGAGAACCCGCCTATAGCGGCAAATACTTCACGACGCACACCAAGGTTGAAACTACGGGGGTAAAACTTATCCATTTTTTTCTTGCCGCCACGAATACCACCAGTAGTGAAAAAACTCGTCATTGCGTAGTTGATAGCCTTTTGTACGGGTGTGAAACTCTCGTGCGCCCGATCGGGACCGCCAAAAGCATCAACGGGTTGCTGCTGTAGTTCGGCTTGAATATTGCGCAGATAGTCTGTAGGCAAGATTACATCGCTGTCCAAGATCAGCAGGTAGGTGCCTTGTGCACGTTCTGCGCCATAGTTGCGTGAGAGCCCTGGTCCGGAGTTGCTCTTGGCAAAATAGCGGATATTGAGACGGTTGGCGTAGCATTGGCAAACCGCCTCGCATGGTATGGATGAGCCGTCCTCAACGATAATCACTTCGAAGTCTGTAACTATTTGTGTACAGAGACTGCCCAACAATTCGTCCACCTCTTGCGGACGATTATATACAGGTACTATAATAGAAAAGAATGGTTCCATAGGCGGTACTAAATCATAGAACGGATATCAATGAGTTCTTGACGGAGACGTTCCAAAATAGTGGTGGCACGCTGCTTATTGTCAGATTTTCTGCCGGCAGTCATCAGTTCGTGGCGGATAGCCTCTATACGTGTGATTTTCAGTTCATCACGGATATATTTTATGCGTCCGATAAGTTCGACATCCGATAGTTGGTAGTAGCGATTGCCGTGCCCGTCTTTGCGCGGACTGAGTTGTGAGAATTGACTTTCCCAATAGCGTAATGTGGAAGCAGGCAATCCTGTCCGCTCCATCACTTCACGAATGGAGTAGAATCTGTCTTCTGGGACGTATGGACTACCGGTATTATGTTTGTTTTCTTCCACTTATTTGTATATTTTCAGTTTGCGACCTGCACGGATATTGTCGTTCTTCAGTCCGTTCCACGCTTTTAGTTGCTTGACGGAGCAACGGAATTTCTTGGCTATTCCTCCCAGAGTGTCGCCGTTTTTGATGGTGTAGTAGGTTACTCCATTGACACGATATGCGCCCGAGATGTCTGTTACTTTAGCCATATCTATCTCCGCACGGCGGTTGTTGATCAGTTGGTCGGCTTTGTGGGCATAAATGCTATCCTGCTGCTCAATGAAAAGTCCTGCTTTTTCGGACGGCAGGCAGAGAGCATACGTTGTGCCGCCCGGGAGTATATCGCGGGTGTATTGCGGGTTGAGGCGGCGGAGTTCGTCTAACGGAATCTCCAATTTGGTGGATACTTGCTCTAAGTGGAGACGCCGGTTGGTTAGTATGGTATCGGTAAGCATAATCTTTTCCAACGGAGCAGGACATATACCATGCTCATCGCTGTAGTTCATCGCGTAGTTGGCTGCAATGAAGATGGGCAGATAACTGCGGGTTTCGCGTGGAAGGTATGGGTAGATACTCCAAAAATCGCGTTTCCCGCCTGCGCGGTGAATGGCTTTGCTCACATTTCCCGAACCGCAGTTGTAAGCGGCAATCACAAGGTTCCAATCTTGGAAAACATCATACATTGCTTTGAGAAAACGGCATGCTGCCTCGGTTGATTTGATAGGATCCATTCGTTCATCCACCAACGAGTTGATCTCCAATCCGTAGCGTTTTCCCGTGGCAGGCATAAACTGCCATAGACCGGCGGCTCCCATGTGAGAGTGCGCTTGCGGGTTGAGAGCCGATTCGATGACAGGCATCAGTTCCAATTCATAGGGCAAACCGTATCTGTCCAATGCTTCCTCAAAGATGGGGAAATAGTATTCCGACATACGTTTCATACGCGCCACTTGCTTTTGGCCGCGCTGTACATAGCGCAAAATGAAATGCTTAACTATTTGGTTATAGGGTAGTTCCACTAAGCACGGAAGAGCCTGCAGACGGGCTTTATAGACAGAGTCGGGAAGCACAATGGTATCCTTGTATGCTACACAGCCGGTAGTATCAAGCCACCCCATAGCCCATTCCATCATACGAAAGTCGATGTCAGACAGAGTGCTGTCGCTCCAATGTTGCGGGAATATCGGTTCTAACACCAAAGTATCAGCCATCGATTCGATGATTTGTTCGATGGAATCCATCTCAAGGGTGTCAACACGGAGTGTTTCTACAGAATCCACTATCTGCGGAGTGGATTCTAAGGCGGACTCGGTCTCACGTGCATACGCACGCGTGCATAGCGCACACAATATGAATAGGAAGTGTTTTCTCAAAATACAATCGCTAGTTTAACCTCTGCACTGCATTGTTGCTGCAAGTCGTAGTAGATTTGCGGCTCTACGTTCAGGGTAAGGTCGGGTGAAATATCAAAATCGAATAGTTGGGCATCCACGTAAGCGTCAATGAGCGAAAGTGCGTAAACCACAATCGTGGCAACGATGCTCCAGTCGCGATAGCGGCGATAGTTGCTTTGCCAGTTTTGGAGAGTAGAGGTGTATTTGCTCACTCCGCCGAGGCGATCTATGTCATATCCTTCGGGCAGAATAGCGTTGTAGGATTTCGACGGGTCGTTTGTAACCGTTCCCGCCTGTGAATCGTTGTATAGGTCGCGATAGGCGGTTTTGTAACTATTATAACGCGATTGGTTGAGCGAAATGGCATAACCGCAGCCCATTAGTCCGCCATAGACGATAGGTAGTTTCCAATAACTGCCGTTATATATTTGCCCAGCACCAGGAATAATTGCCCCAAGCCACACCGCCTTCAGGGCATCCGGACGGCGAGTCAAGTCCACATAGTAGTGGTACTGCTCCTCATCGGTTGATGTCGTATCGGGGGTATAGTATATGACATCGTTCTGCGCCCAAAGAAGGCACGGAATAATGGCAAACAATATGGTCAGGAAACGTCTCAATGCAAACGCTCTAATATAGAATAGAGGTCTCCCTCGCCGTTGAAGAATATAGTCAGTCTGCCGTCGGCAATCTTCACTTTCCTGCCGATAGCCTCACCGAGTTGCTGCTCTAATTGCAAATACTGCGGGTTGCTCTCTTTCTTGGCAACTTTTGTTTTTGCGGGTTTGGGTTTGTCCTCGCTGACCAACTGTTCCACCTTGCGTACGGATAGCCCTTCGGAGAGGATACGTTGATAGAGGTCCAGTTGCTGCTCTGTGGATTGAGAGCCGAGAATAGCACGGGCGTGCCCCATATCAATCTTTTTCTCTTTGATACCCATCTGTATCTCTGCCGGCAGTTTGAGCAGACGCAGATAGTTCGCTACGGTAGCACGTTTCTTGCCTACACGCTCCGACATTCGCTCCTGTGTCAGTTGGTACTCGTCCATAAGTCGTTGATAAGCAAGTGCTATCTCGATAGCATCCAAGTCTTCACGTTGGATATTCTCGATGAGTGCCCATTCCATTACCTGCTCATCTTTGGCAGTTCGGATATAGGCGGGAATGGAGTTGAGTCCTGCCATCTTTGACGCACGGAAACGGCGCTCTCCTGCAATAATCATATAGGTGCCGTCGTCGTTCTTGCGTAGCGTGATAGGCGATATAACGCCGTGTTCGCGAATCGAATCCGCCAATTCGGCAAGAGCGTCCTCATCAAAATTACGGCGTGGCTGGTCGGGGTTGGCAACAATCTTGTTCAGTTCCACCTCACTGATACTGCTTCCGCCATTGGTGTCCACATGCGTGGTATCGATTAGGGCGTCCAAACCGCGCCCGAGTCCTGTCATTTTTTTCATAATGCGTATGTTATTGTTGGCGGCGGATTAGTTCCTTTGCCAGCGAGATATAATTTTGTGCGCCTTTGCTTTGCGGGTCATATTCCAGTACGGACATTCCGTGACTCGGTGCCTCGCTGAGTCGGACATTTCGTGAGATAACTGAGTTGAAAACCAAATCTCCGAAGTGGCGTTTTACCTCCTCATACACCTGATTGCTGAGACGCAGACGATTATCGTACATGGTAAGCAGGAAGCCCTCAATCTGCAACGATGGATTGAGTTTCGACTTGATAATCTTGATAGTGTTGAGCAGTTTGGCAATACCTTCGAGTGCAAAGAACTCGCACTGCACGGGGATTATCACGCTGTCGCTGGCGGTCAGGGCATTGACGGTAATCAGTCCGAGAGACGGAGAGCAGTCTATTAATATATAGTCATATTCAGAGCGCACTTGCGACAAGATATTCTTGAGCAGCGTCTCGCGGTTGTCGATATTGAGCATCTCTATCTCTGCGCCCACAAGGTCAATATGGCTCGGTATCAAAAAGAGGTTTTCTACCGATGTACTGACTACTGCCGTATGCGGGTCTATCCCGTTGATAAGGCATTCGTAGATCGTATTCTCGAGGTCGCGTATCTCAATGCCTAAGCCCGATGAGGCGTTGGCCTGTGGGTCAGCGTCCACGAGAAGCACTTTCTTGTTTTGTTGTGCTAAGGCGGCAGCAAGGTTGATCGATGTTGTGGTCTTTCCTACACCACCTTTTTGGTTTGCCAATGAAATAATCTTACTCATATATTCGTTTTATAATTTGTTCTGCATTGATGTCTCTGCACGCAAAATTGCGGTAGCGACAAGTGTTTGTGCCGTGGCACGTACATGGGCGACAGGCTATGCGGTCGAGTTGCACAATATCTTCTTTGTGCTGTTTCCACCCCATGAAACCGAGTTCCGGATGGGTGGCACACCAAACGCTGATGGCACGTAGTCCGACCAATGAACTGAGATGCTGGTTGGCTGAATCCATACAAACCATACAATCCAAACGGCGCATCAGTTCCAACTCCTGCTCCAAAGGCAACCGCCCTGCCACACTTGTTGTACGTGGAAAAACGCTTGCCCATTGGCGAAGCATTTCGCACTCTATCTGTCCTGCTCCAAATAGGAATAGGCGTGTGTCAGCGTTTTCCGACAAGCGTGCGATTACCTCTTTCGTTACCTTGTACGGCAGCATATTCGATCTCGATTTGGCAAATGGTGCAATGCCAATCCATTTACCGTGTTTCTCGCCGAATTGCTCCATTACCGCTTCTCGGGCGGGTTCGTTTACCGCCAAAGCGGTAAAACGGTCATCGCTCTCCAATCCCGCTTTTCGGAAAGCCGCCTGATATCGCTCGAACTCGGTAGGCAGCGATTTGGATAGTCGAAACCCGCAAACCGTGATGAGATGCTTTGTCCACCGCCCATAGTCCACGCTATAGGTGCGGCTTCCGCCTAAACGGAAAAGTACCCGTAGGAACCATGTACAAGGCACTTTTTGCAAGTCAATCACCACATCAACCGAGTACTGCCTTAGGTCGCGATAGAGACGCACCAGACTCCTTATAGAGGGCGGTTCCGCCTCGTGAAAACGCACATTGGATAATCCGTAGTACATAGCACTCAGACGTTTCTTCGCTACCACGATAAACTCGTCATCGGGGTGCATTGCGCTGACTGATGCTATGACAGGAACCGTCATAGCCACATTGCCGAGCGTGGAAAAACGCAGTACTAAATACGTCATAATCTATAATCTATAGAACGTTAATTAAATATATAATTCCCATTCATTATCCGGTAATTCCGTTTCCCTTACTTCAAAATTATATGGCTAATTTGTGGATAATTATATGTTTATCAGGTTTGCTTGTTTGATAAAGAACACAAATAAAACTACCTTATCGTGCGTATGGAAAAGTCGGGTGGATATCGGGTGGATATGCTGTTCTTATGCCTTTATTTGTGTATTTTTATTATTGCAGCGTTTTTGCAAAATCGCGCACCGCCTCAAACCAACTCTCATCGGTAGGCATACGCTTTTCGCCGTCCGACCACTCACTCCAGCATGCACCGAAATAGTAGGTCAATGTGTCGCCTATGTGGTACTCACGCAGCGAGAGCAAACTGCCGTCTATTATCTCTTGGCGGGTGCCTTCCGGTGTGATAACCGCTACATAGTCACGTCCTTGCGAGGTCGAACCATTGTAGTCGAAGTTCATTTGCGCAGCCTGCTTATCCGATAGTGCATCTTCGGCGTATGCAATAGCCCCGCATTTCGTACATTGCATCATGTTGTCAATCGTGTCGTGCAGATAAATACCGCCGCCTACATAGAGTTGCGGCAAGCGTATCTTGGTCGGGCAGTTCACCACTACATCGGCACGGTTGAGCATTTTGCCGGCTTCAGCGGTAATGGTAACAGAACCATTCATGATTTGCTCGCAAACCAACAGACTGTCATATATCAATTTGAATACCAATTTAGTAGGCGTCTGCTCCAATATTTCCCATGAGGAATAGGGCCCGCCAACATATAGGGTACTATCTGCCACTACTGCAAGACCACCACAACCGACGGTGTGCGCCACTTTGTAGCAATCCAGACCTTTGCCGTAGTTGATATGGTAGGGCAAACCGAGAACGTGCTCACGGTAGTAGAAACTATCCACTACCAACTCCGGTGATGCTTTGAGCCACAGATCCACGCCGTTAGACGGGTTCTCAGACAACAGAGCCGGTCCGTACATACGAAATGCGGCGTACTCGTTCTCCCAAGCAAAGTCGTCTTTGCGCTCAGGAACATAGCGTCCAAACACACGTGCCTGTTCGGTTGGCTGACAAGCAGCCAACACAAACAGACAAGCAATAAAATACAAGTATTTTTTCATAATCCTCAATTCATAATTGAATTATTCTGGTTGTTTGCCAATGTAGGCAAGGATACCGCCGTCCACATAGAGAATATGACCGTTTACGGCGTCCGAGGCGTGCGAAGCAAGGAATACAGCGGGACCACCTAACTCACTCGGCTCCAACCAACGCCCTGCAGGGGTCTTGGCACAGATAAACTTGTCAAACGGGTGGCGACTGCCGTCAGGTTGAATCTCACGGAGCGGTGCAGTTTGCGGGGTAGCGATATACCCCGGACCGATACCATTGCATTGGATATTGTACGAACCATATTCGGAACAAATATTGCGGGTTAGCATCTTCAATCCGCCTTTGGCTGCTGCATAAGCACTAACCGTCTCGCGTCCAAGTTCGGACATCATAGAGCAGATGTTGATGATTTTACCCTCACGGCGCTCCATCATCTCGGGCAATACTGCCGAACTGACAATAAACGGCGCTACCAAATCTACATCAATCACTTGCTGGAACTCGGCACGCTTCATTTCGTGCATAGGAATACGCTTGATAATACCTGCGTTGTTTACAAGAATATCAATCTGTCCTACTTCTTTGTGAATCTGTTCTACCAGGGCTTTCACATCGTCCTCTTTGGTAACATCGCATACATAACCCTTTACATTGGTGATACCCGCATCGGCATAGTTTTTCAGTCCGCGTTCAAGAGCCGCCTCGTTGATGTCGTTGAATATAATCGTCTGAATACCTGCCTCAACAAACGCCTTGGCGATGTTGAAACCAATGCCGTACGATGCACCCGTAATCCATGCATTTTTGCCTTCTAGCGAAAATAGATTGTTCATAACTTGTGTTTGATTTTGTTTGTGGTTAGTTATATTTTGGTTATAGGATAGCACATAGTCATACTATCATTTTGACTTATTTCAGGTCGGTTATTTTGCTGAAATCTTGGTCTCCGTAATCGAGGTTCTCACCTGCCATACCCCAAATAAACGTATAGTTGTGGGTAGCGGCGGCACTATGAATCGACCACTCGGGCGAGAGAACGGCTTGGTTGCCGCGCATCCAGATATGGCGGGTCTCATTCACCTCTCCCATAAAGTGGCAGATAGCCTGGTCTTCGGGCAATTCGAAGTAGAAATAGGCTTCCATACGGCGGCTGTGAACGTGTGCGGGCATTGTATTCCATACGCTGCCCGGTGCCAGTTCGGTCATACCCATCTGCAGTTGGCAGGTAGGCAATACCTGGTTGACAATCATCTTGTTGATATTGCGCTCATTGGACATCTCGAGGCTACCCATGTGTGCCACGACGGCTTCTGCTTTGGTGACTTTCTTGTCGGGATAAGTGGTATGTGCTGTAGCTGAAAGAAAATAGAATAGGGCAGGGCAGTTGCTGTCTGCCGACTCAAACGATACTTGACGGTCACCACGCCCGAGATACAACGCTTCTTTATACCCGAGTTCAAACGTCTTACCGTCAACGTGGACGATACCTTTACCTTGTCCTACATTGTAGATACCCATCTCGCGGCGTGTGAGGAAATAGGGGGCTTTCAGCGGGTCAATCGCCTCCAAGAGCAGCACTTCGTCCACAGGCATTGCGCCTCCTACTACCATACGGTCGTACATTGAATAGACCATATTCACCTCGTTTTGGGTAAATACACGCTCAATCAAAAAGTCTTTACGCAAACGCTCGGTGTCATAACTTTTCGCATCGACAGGATTAGCAGCGTAGCGAATCTCGTAGTTAGTTTTCATTGCATTGTAGTTTTAGTAATTGTATTTCAGTAGTTCTATTTTTCTGTTTTCATAGGTATCCAACCGGCATGGGATTGCTGTTGTTTGTATGATTTGACTTCCCACATCCAAGCCAGGTTGATACTCAGGTTCATTGGGTTGGATTGTGAGAAATAGTCTGTGGCAGAACTTGCAAAGATTGTGCCGAGACTATAGTTAAACCGTACTTCTATTTGGTAGAGTCCCGCTTTTTTCGTGCGGTAATACATACCCAATCCGCCTGCCGCTCCCCAATCAAACGCTTTGTCCAATGGGGCATATTGATGGGCAGATTCTGTTTGGCGCACACCACGGCCGCGATTGTCATAGACGCAATATCCTATTTGCGGACCGAGATTGACAAACCCACGGAATGACCGGTTGCCGAAATAGATATGCATCAGGAACGGCAGTTCTATATAATGTAGCGCACGCGTGTACGCCCCGTCGGTATTTGCCTCGCGCCACCCGCGCTGCATATAGTTGAGTTCCACCTGTACGGCACAACATTTCTGTGCGCTATAGCGGAATACCAATCCGCCGTTTCCGCCGAGAATAACCGCCTGTGTAATAGGCGACATATTCGCCACCGTGGGCGAGAACTGCACCGTTGATGCCAGCACACCGCCATGCACTCCCACATACATTTCGGGTATGCGCAGGTGCGGTTGTGCCAATGCAGGCGTTGCCAACAGGCAAAACCAAACACTCAACAGGGCAATATGTCTTATTATGGTTTTCAAGGATTGATACGTTGTATCTCAATGTTTGTATTGGCCAGTCCGCCTTCTTCGGATATATGCTCAAAGCGAATATCGGATTGCAGTCCGTGGTATTCCGTGCCTTGCAGGTAGGCAACCAATTCTTTCATCAAATCATAGCCGAGCAAGTCGAAACGTGGTGTATCTGTAGTATGTTCGTGTCCGAAATAGCGTTGGAAATCTTCTTCGTACACTGCATCATTGATAATTTGCTGCTTGAATACAGAGGTGAAAATCTGCGGCAACGGAATATTCTCCTTACTCCACGAATACTTGCTGTAGAGGGTGATGCTGCGTTCGCCTGCTACTTTCTGTATGCGGGGTATCAGCACTTGGATATTGCTGTATTTCTCGGTATTGAAGATGAGTATGTTCTCTACATCATTGCGTAGTGCCGTTCCCAACGAGTCGTTGAGGATATTGTGTATGGATGTAGTAGTAGTGGGAATATCACGTACTATAATCTCTCTGTGCAACAGACGGATACTCTGCGGGATATCCGCTTCTTTGGCATCTATCAGCACACAGTTTACTTTCTCTCGGTGTTCCGAAAGCCATTCCGCCATGGCTTGTGCTTCTTGTTGGCTCGATGGGTTGAACTGGAGAATATACGGGTTGGTCTCAATACCCTCGATATGATCTATAAAAGGTGCAAGGACAGGCACTTGTTTCTCTTTTGCCCATTCGCCTACCTGCATCAGTTGCATAGGGTATGCCAACCCAAGTACAGCATCCACACCCTCTAAACGCCCGCTGTCTATCAGTTGGCGCACACGCAAATCGGATTTTTCGGTATCATACACATCCAAGATAAAACGGGTGGTGTCGGCTTGTAACTCGCGTATGGCTAACAACACGCCCTCGTAGAAATCAACAAACCGATCCATATTTCTGTCCCGCTTGGTATTGCGGGCTTGGAATGGCAACATCAATGCGATGTGCAGGGCAGACGAGTCGGATTGTGCCGACAATGCAAGTGTATCGGCTGGCAGGGTGTCTTTGTGTACCTCCTCCAATATCAAAGCCGGTTTGTCCTCTTTTTCGGGCAGCGTTACGGGTTCTGATACAGGTTGTGCTTCCGCAGGAACGGCGGGGGCAACAGAGTGTTTTGCTACGGGTACGGTTTTGCCTGCTACGGGTATATAGAGAATCTCGCCGTAGTGTAAACCGCGTTCTTTCAACTCAGGATTCCAACGAATGATATCCTCCTGACTGACGCTGAAATTGACGCTGATGCGGTAGAGTCCGATACTTTTCTCCACTTCATAGCGATATACTGCCTGTCCCTGTATGGTATCTATAGGGTAGGGCAGCAACTCTTGCGCTGTGGCGACACACCATTGTGCAAGCAAGAGGGTGAATATAAGGAGTCCTTTTTTCATAGTCTTATTTTGCATATTTTCTACGGCGCACAAGCAGGAATACAATGCCCACCAATGCCAAGATTAGAACGGGTGTTACAATGCTGATGACTTGTATTTTTGTGCGCTCATCGTGTGCACGTTTGTCGTTGAGCAAGCGCAAAGCGACAGTTTTCTCGCGTAGGGCAATCAGTCCTTCGTCATCGGCGAGATACAATACTGCATTGGTTAGGAAATCACGATTACCAAACTGCATACCCGAGTATCGGTCATACCCTACCGGTAGGGCTTGTCCTTGCTGTATGTCGTTGCGGATGATACTGCCAGAAGCGACTACTACCTGACGTGTAGGGACACTCTTGGCAAGTGTTTCATCGTGGGTTTGTATGCTCTCAGGAACCATCCGGTGTGCAAAGACCGACTCAAACTCTCCCTCCAGTGCGAATGCCACGGGGATGAATTGGTATTTGAAGGTCTGCATATCCGGATTGATGTCCGTCAAGTCCACTTCGGCAGGCGTAGCGATAAGCCGGCTTGCCGAGGAGGTTGCCAGCAGGACCTCTTTGTGTATGCCGTCTTCGCCGCCGACGATGTCGATAGGAGAGGCAAAGGTGCAACTGACCTGTGCCACATTTCGCGTGACAGGCGACACTTGCGAAGTGAGCAACAGCGGCGCATAGTACCACGGCATAGGTTGCAGATTGGGGTTCTGCGGATCGGACGAAACGTTTACCGGTATAGGCAGACACTGCACGTCTTGCACCAGTGCGGGATTGATCCGCACTCCATAGCGGAAGAGCATGTCTGTGAGGTTGAGGTCTAATGGCAATACGGGTGTAAAGCCTTCGTCCGCCAATACCTGATTAGAGAAACGCACTCCGTTGAGCACCCACAGGATACGCCCGCCTCGCATAAGATACTGGTCAAGGATATACTTGTCGGCATCGGAGAAACTGCCCTGTGGGTCGGCAATGATGACCACTTTGTATGGGTCAAGGATATGCGGGTCGTCTCCCAACACACCGCGATCAATCCGAAAATAACGGCTGAGCGAAGTGCTTATGTCGAAGACGTTTTCTTCGGGCAGTTCACCATGTCCCTCAATGAATGCCACGCACGGAGCCTCTGTTTGCAACAACCCATGTATTGCCTCTGCGAAAGCGTATTCGAGGTTCTCGATACTGATATTCAGATTCTCCTCGCCCGACATCCCGCGGTTATTTTTGAGTAACGATACGATAGCACTGCGGTTGCCGTAACGTATGCCCGCATACGGATAAACAGTAGTCTGTGCAGTCTTGCCGTCCTTCTGCCGTTCGTGGATAACAATGGGACTGAGTTGCTCGGGTATTTTCTCTGTTTCGGCATCGAATGTACGACAATCCACTCGGGCATAGATACCCAGTTCCTCCACCAACTCCATAGCAGCGGTTTTCAGTCGGCGGAAACCAGAGTTGAGGTCGCCTGTGAGATACAGCGTAACCTCGAGCGGTTGCTCCAATCCTGAGAGCAGTTGTTTGGTAGGTTGGCTGAGGCTGTAGCGGTGGTCATCGGTCATATCCCAGCGCACTACGCAGAAATGTACAGCCACATTGAGCAGTACAATTCCCACGATTGCTATGAGCCAGCCGAAACGCTTCATTCTTAATAATCGTATATTTTTGCAGACGTATGAAGAGGTTATTTTTTCAATTGTTCGAAGACCTCCTCATTGATGATGACTTCGTATTTTGCTTTGAGGGCTTTGAGCCATTCTTTCTCAAGATAGTCCTGGTAGTCGGTGGTAACTTTGCCTCGCTCGTCGGTATATTCCCCGGGTGCTTTCAGCACTTTTCCCACGCAGAATACATAGGGGAACTCCTCCGAAGGGGTATATTCCGCATTTTTCTGCTTGAATCCGTATTTGTCTACAGCGGGGTTCTGACCTTGCTCCCACAAACCTTGGTTGAACTTCACGTATGTTACGCTGTCGAGGTTCAGACGATGGTTGAGATAACTCTCCACTGAGTCTTTGTCGGAGTTCTTGATGATAGATTTTGCCGCTTTCATCGTGTTTTTGTCCTTGCAATAGACCACAAAACCTTTATATCGCGGTGTGTCCCAAGTATAGTCTTTCTTGTGGGTGTTGAAGAATTCAGTCAAGCCGACAGTGTCTTTTCCTGCTTTATCCCAGACCTCGCGGAGCGATACTTCGAAGAGGAGAATACCATCGTGGTACTCCTGTACGAGATGGCGCAGGTCGGCATACTTGTCCTCGAGGTGTGCATCGGCGTACGCACGAACCTCGGCATCGGTCAGACTGTCAGCGAGTTGGTACTCGGCACGGGTCTTGCGGATAAACGATTTGTCCGCTTCTTTGGCACGCTCGTCCCGTTTCACTTGTGTGAGAATCTGCTGATACATACTATCCAAAGGCAGTACACCACGACGGTCTTGCAGGTAGATAATATGCCAGCCGAAATCGCTCAGGAACGGAGTGCTGACCGTACCCGGATTCATGCTAAACGCCATATCCTCAAATGGTTTGACCATCATACCCTTGCCGAACCATCCGAGGTCTCCGCCACGCATAGCCGAACCTTTGTCGTCGGACAGCAGGCGTGCCTGCTCGGCAAAATTATCTGCATTCACGATTTGGGCAATTGAGTCCATAATGCCTTTCATGATAGTGCGTATAGAGTCGTTGCCGCGCGGCACCATTTTCATGATATGTGATGCGTGTACTTCCTCGTGCGGACGCTCCTCCTCTACCAATACGATATGGAACCCATAGGGGCTGCGGAATACCTTGCTTACTTCGCCCACGGGGGTGCTATACACCACTTCTTCCAACGAATAGACGTAGCGGAACGGGGTAATCCAGCCGAGTTCGCCTCCTGTTTCCTGTACGCTTGGGTCGGTAGATACTTCTCGTGCCACGTTACTGAAGTCTTCGGGTTTCTGCTGTACCATACGGCGTCCTTTTTTGATGGCTTTGCCGGTGGTAACCCGCACGCGTGCATCGTTGATTTTTGCCAAGGCGTCTGCAACAAGCGAATCGCCTGCGTTAGCGGGGCATTGGATAGCGATATGTGCGGCGCGTCGGTCGCGCGCGATATGGTCGTAACTGAGACGGACAAGGCTGTCCATTGCCTCGTTGTCCTGCATATACTTGGGCGTAGCCTGTGCGCGATAGCCGGCTAATTCCTTTTTGAAAGCCGCAGTGGTGTCAATGCCCTGTGCTTCGGCTTCCGTTACTTTCAGTTTGAAATTGACGAACAAATCCAGATACTCGTCCATTGTCTTGGGGTCGAGCGATGCCTCTTGGTTGTTCTTTTCATAGATGTACATAAACTCCGATGCCATCACAGGTTTGCCGTCGATGGTCATCAGCACTTGGTCTTCCGCACTGATGGTCATTGCTGCCATAAGCGCTGCAACTGCAAAAAAAGTCTTTTTCATATATTGTGCTAAGTATTTAATTTCCTCATTGATGCCTAATACGGCAGGATACTTTAAGCGTGCAAAGTTACGAATTTATTTTGTATTACACAAAAAAAAGCGTATCTTTGCCGAAAAATACAAGACCGATATGCTACATAACAAACTGACTTTCGAACAGGTAGAGCAAGCACAAGCATTAATCCGCAAAGCCGACCACATAGCCATTCTGACCCACTTGTCGCCCGACGGTGATGCGATGGGAAGCAGTCTGGGTATGCGCTGTTTCTTGGAGCAGACAGGCAAAGCCGACGTGCGTGTGATTGTGCCGAATGCGTTTCCGTCGTTTCTCAGATGGATGCCCGGTGCGAAAGAGGTAGTGATTTATGATACCCAAAAAGCGGAAGCGGATGCTTTTTTGGAGAATGCGCAACTGGTTATTTGCACCGATTTCAACGAGCCGAAACGCATCGGAACGCTTGGGGACAAGTTGGTATCGCTTGCCTGCCCGAAGATAATGATTGACCACCACCTTCACCCTGTGGAGTTTGCAGATGTGATGATGTCGTACTCCGATAGTGCTTCAGCATCGGAATTGGTGTACCGGTTTATCTATCAGTCGATGAATGGGGGAGGCTGTACATTCCCGATAGAGCAACTCGATGTAGATGCCGCCACTTGTCTCTACACGGGTATGATGACTGATACGGGCAATTTCTCGTTCAATTCCAACCACCCCGAGATGTATGAGATTGTAGGACAGATGGTGGCGCTCGGGGTGAACAAAGATGCGGTATATAATAATGTATTTAATAATTATAGTGCCGATCGTATGCGCCTGATGGGCTACTGCCTCTATCAGAAAATGCGTATTTATCCGGAGTATCATACGGCACTTATCTATCTGGGTCGCAAGGAGTTGTATCGCTTCAATTTCCAGTCGGGCGATGCGGAAGGCATTGTTAATCTGCCCCTGCAGATAGGCGATATCTATTATTCGTGCTTTATGAGGGAAGACAAGGCTACGGCGGCGGAAAGAGAACAGCACGGAGGAGAGAAGACGAAAATCAAAATCTCGCTCCGTTCACAAGGCGACCGTCCCGTGAATGTCTTTGCCCATGAGATCTTTGACGGCGGAGGGCATGCCAATGCTTCCGGCGGCGAGTATTATGGTGCGCTGCCCAAAGCCGTAGAGCGTTTTCTGCAAAACTACGGGCATTATTTCAAAAAGGAGTGATTAGGGGAAAAGGTTGCTTTATGTGCTATATGTCACAATGGGTTGTCTCCTTGTGAATATTGTTTTTCTGTTAATTTTTCTGTTTTATTTGCAAGTATCGGAATTTAGTCGTAATTTTGCAAACGATAAACGCTATGAGCCACGAACAGCAAATACAACTCTTTGAAGACCGCAAAGTCCGCACCGTCTGGGACAGCGAACAGGAGAAATGGTATTTCTCCATTGTGGATGTGATACAAGTATTAACGGATAGTGCTTCGCCTGCTGCTTATTGGAGAAAATTAAAACAACGACTAAAGGAAGAAGGAAATGAAACCGTGACAGATTGTCACGCTTTCAAGATGCAAGCCGCTGACTATCTGCCACTGACCGACGAACCGCCACAACTCTCGGACACCACAACTATAAAGAATTAACGTTCTACAAAACACGAATAAAAATAATCTTTATATTAACTATTAAATTTATTTCATTATGAAAAAATTATCCATTTTATTTGCTGCTGCAATAATGAGTGCATACTCATTTGCCGGTGTAGCAGTTTTGGATGGTACTGCCAAAGGACTTAGTAGTAGTGCTACCACCAATGAAACAACTATTACGCAAGGAGATTTTTCTTATGTAGTAAGTGATGGAGCCAAACTGCAGGCTGCAAGTGGTGCTAATAAATTCGAAGGTATGGGGGCTTCTGCAATCCTTATTGGTAAAACAGGCAAGTATATTTATAATACAACACCTTTCGCAGAGAGTATCACAAAATTTGAATTGTACTCTAACAAGGGTGCTTCTGCAAAAGTTTCTGTTTCTGTATCTTTTAGTGCTGCTCCTTTAACTAAGGCTCAGACAAAAGATTCCGTTTGGACTGCTCAATTGTCAACTGTGGATTCGGTGTATAATGTTACGGTTCCCTCAGGAGCCAAATACTTTTACTACACAGTTACAAATAATAATAACTCACAAGTTGCTTTCCGTATTACTTATGCTGAAGCAGAGGGAACCGTTGCCAAACCGACTTTCACTCCCGCAGCAACCGACTTCGTAGGCTCTGCTACGGTTACTTTGGCTGCAGGCGAAGGCTTGGATATCTATTATACTTTGGATGGCACAGAACCCACTACGACTTCTACCAAATATTCAGAACCATTTACTCTCTCTGCTACCACTACCGTAAAGGCGATTGCATACAATGCAACTACAAGCAAAGCCAGTGAGGTGGCAGAAAAGACCTATACCAAGCACGAACTGATGACGTGTGCTGAGGTAAATGCTGCTAAGCAAGATGCATTCGTGGCTCTCAACAAAGTTACCGTTGTTTACGTAAATGGTGGTAATACCTATGTAAAAGACGCTACTGGTTATGCTTTGATTTATGCTTATGATTTTGGTTTGGTAGCAGGTCAAGAGGTTGAAGGTCTCCAAGGTACAATGGACATTTACAAAAATCTTCCAGAGGTAAAACCTTCTGTAGTATTGAAAGATCTGACCATTACCGAAGGTACTGTTCCCGAACCGGAGTTGCAGACCACTGTTCCTACAATGGCAGAAATTAATAAGTATGTGAAATTTGAAAATGTAGAAATGGAATCCGGTAAGTTTACCAAGGATGGCAGACAAACTGTAGTAGGTAAGGTTGGTGAAGCCAATGTTAATTTCTATAATACATTCAAGATTGAGAAGACTTTCGAGGCTAAGAAATACAATGTGATTGGTTTTGTAACGGTTTATGACAAAACTATCCAAATAGCAGTCGTTAGTGCAGAAGAGGTGAGCGAACCTCAACCTGCTGTTTCTCCGTATTGCCAAACTGAGGTAGGACACTTCTTAGCAGAAAATGCAGATCCTAATTCGTACGTACTGCTTTCTATCGGCTCGAAGAACGGAAAGACCATTGTTCGTATCGATCAGGATGCTGCCAAGAACAACGCAATGTTTGATTATCTGCAAGTAACCGGTTTGGCTACCGCAGGGGCAGATGTTGACGCAGGTGGCGAAAAGGCTATGGCTGTAGAGTTTGATACGCCTGCTGCTGACGCTAAGGGCAACATCACACTTGAAATCCTCTGGAGCACTATTGATTGGGCCGGTCGTTGGATGGTACAAAATGTTGAAGTACCTGCTACCGCAGAGTGCGAGCATGCTGTATTGGTAGGTCCTTCTACTGCCCTCGATGCAACCGTTGTGGCTCCTAAGGCAACCAAACGCCTTATCAATGGTGTTCTCGTTATCGAGAAAGACGGTGTCCTCTATACCGCCCAAGGCGCAAAATTGTAATCAAATGTACAATGCACAATCGTGCATTGGCTAAATAAAAACCTCCTGCTCTAATCGGGCAGGAGGTTTTTTTATTTGCAGAAATTTGCAATTCCCATTTTTTAGCACTATATTTGCAGCGCAATTATATAATGTGATAAACTTAACTATTATGGCTACAATAACACTCAACTATGATGCACGCAATGTTGCTATGAAAAAGGCTATAGACTTGATATTGTCTATGGGTGCAACAAAAGTGGAAGATAAAACGTCTTCTTCACTCATTGCATCTTCCAAAAAGAAGCAATCTTCTACTCGAAAAACGACAAGGGTGGAATTATCAATGCAGGAAGCACGCGAGGGAAAGGTACACCATTTTGATACCGTAGAGGAAATGTTTCAGTCGCTTGGAATATAAGTTATGTATAAAGTTTCTTACACCAACGCTTTTACAAAGGACTTGAAACGTTGTATCAAACGAGGATATAATGTAGAATTATTCCGTGAAACGGTTCGACTGCTCGCCGAATCGGGTACACTTCCCCAAAGATACAGACCTCATAAACTTACAGGCAACTATGCAGGTGCATGGGAATGCCATATTAGTCCCGATTGGTTGCTTATTTGGGAACAAAACGACACCGAATTGACTTTGCTGTTTACGAATACAGGAACACATTCGGATTTATTTTGAAAGGTCATTCAATGCATTAAATAAAAACCTCCTGCTCTAATCGGGCAGGAGGTTTTTTATTTGGGAATATATCAAGAAGATATCGTTTTCTGGTAGGGATTAGTGGTCGATTAAACGCTAATATAACGTGAGTTCGAAATAGCGAAAACCTATAAAAACAGAACGAACAATATCTTGCTTATGACGCAAGATGTGCCACTATTTGGAAACAAATATACGAAAAATTAAATCAAATACAGGCAAATACATATAGAGAGAACAACAACTCAAATATCTATTATCAACTAAATATGCGCTACGCTTGGAAACAAATACACGAAAAATTTAATCAAATATAGACAAATATATATAGTGGAACAGCGGCTCAAATATCTATTATCAACTAAAATATGCGTTATGTGCGTTATGTCTTATATCGGACTGACGTTAAATATATTCGGATTATGCACATAAGGGAGGTAAAAAACATCGCAAGGCGTTGTTTATGTTGTCTGCCGGCAATGTTATCTCCCTGTATGTAGGGAGTATATGGGTAGTATCAGGGTAGCATCAAAGTATTGAGAAAGTATTCATATGTATCGGTTATGTATCGGTTATGTATCGGTTATCCTACACGCAGGTCGTGAGGAGACAGGGGCAAATGGAAGAATTTCAGCAAGGGATAGGCAAGGGATGAGCAAGGGATAGAGAGGGTACAAAAGAGGTTTAAGAGAAGTGAGTGGTAGGGGAGTGGTAGGGGGATAGACTATACATGTAACATATATCGCTTTCTATGATATCTATTCTAACAACCAATGCAAACTTAACACATCAGTAGTAATCAACAAAAACGATTCACTATACATATCTTATATCGAACTCACGTTAATATAAATGGAGCCTATTTAATGGTCTTAACGGGAACACACCTACTACATCGCTACGCGCAGTGTGATACGGATGCCGTTCCGCTGCCATGGGCCGAGGCGGACAGGTGTGCCGTCAGCGGCAGTGGCGTTGAGGTGTGTCAAGCGGCGGACATAGTCAATGCGTATCAGTTTGAAGATGTTTTCTATACCCACCGTCATCTCCATATACGGCATATAGGCGTGTTTGCCGTCGCTGAAGTCGGTTCGAGCGGGTACCACATGGGTATCCATAGTGTACGAGTTGGGAAACTCATATAGCCCGTTGGTCTTCATCGGGTTGTTTCTGTCGCCAAGGTAGCCCGCCAGTATGTGGAATGATGCCACCTCGCGCAGTTTCAGTAACTTCAGTCCCGGTATGCGGTTGAAAAGCCAGCCTTTCATATAATAGGTAACGTGCAGCGAAGCATAGCGGTCGTAGAGAAACTCCATCGGCTGCATTAGGTTGAATGCCTTGGGGTCGAGCAGAATACTCTGGTTCGACATCGGCGCAAACAATTTCGTAAAAGGCACACTCTTGTCGGTAGCGATATAGCCGAGGTCGGCACTCAGGTCCAAGTGTCCGAAAGCCGATAACCAGAAGCGGCTCTCTGCAGTCAGTTGCAGACGGTTGTAGAAATACTTGTCCTCCAAGATATATCCCATTTCGTTGGTCAAACGGAATACGGGCGCGTCTTTCCATAGGTTGAAGGGGGACTCAATGCCTTGCCGGTCGTTGTAGATAAATCCTCCGGGCGAATAGCGCAGTTGGAGCGTCCATTGTGCATCGTGGTAGAATGGTCGCTCCAACGTGGTGCCGTCGTCATTGTGTTTGATATAGCGCAACCGCAGAGGGTGATCGGGATGGGGGAGCGCATTAAACGGTCGTTGCGACCAGGTGGAGCCGTTGGGCTGATTGTTCATAAAATCGAACCACGTGATGACGGATAATTGGTTCGCCCATTCTTTTTCATATTTCAACCGCAGTTTGGCCACATACTGCATAGGCTTCGGATCATAGTTGAACTTGATCGACATAAAGATGTGGTCTCTGTCAAGTACACGATAGGTCTGTCCGAGTTCTTCCAAGTCGTAACTTGCGGTGAATGACAGGTTGTGACGCAATGACTCGTATGGGTGGTATTGTTTGTCGTGGAACGAATACAATGCCGTGATGCCGCCTTTTACGCGTTTGTCGTTGAAGCCGTATGCCACGTACTCGCTCGTAAACCAGCGTTTGTTCTGGTTGGCGGTCGTCATACCCCCGATACGCAGTCGGACGCCTTCCTGTTCGTTGTAACTCAGCGTGTTGAATATCGGACCGAAGTCCCATTTGCTCTTGCCTCGTTCCTTGCTGGTAGGGATAAACTCCTGTATCAGGTCCTGCACCGTGTTTACTACTGCCCGAAAAACCGGCACACGCATCAGTTCCGTTTGCAGACTGTCCACCACCGTCTCTTTGCCTGTGAGTGCCATCGGGCGAAGTGTGTCCCACATATCAGGCGAGACATTATCCGCACCGGGCAGCACTACCTCCGCACCCGCCATATAGAACAGGCTGTCCGGCACCTGCGTGCCGAGGTGGTAGTCGCTGAAATGCCGCGTCTGTCGTGCATAAATATTGTGCTTCGATTTCTTGCGAATGGCAAAGCGCACATTTGTATTCACTTCTTCGGAAGCCCATGAGCCGTTAGATAGTTGATAGAAATTCTCCGAGATACTCATGTGGTTTAACCAGTTGAGATTGATATGCGGTGGCACGTTTATCTTATATCGTTTGAGCGCATAGGTGGAGTCGGCTACTATGTAGAGGTGTCCCGTAAAACCGAAACTCTCACTATTCACCGGCACAAACGCCAAATCAATACACTGCGTTCCCCCCACCATCACGGTATCCATAATGTAGTAGTGGTAGAAACTGACCGCTAACGAAGACGATAGCGGGCTGACAAAGCGGTTGAGCATCAGGTTGATGTTGTCGGCAAAGATGTTCATGGGTTGGAACATCGCCTGCAGGTTGGCGGATATACCGCCATTGTCTATCAGTTCGTCTAACCCCTCCCAGCGTTTGGCTTTTACCACCTTGCGTTCTTTGCGGGGCGATATCTGTACGTATTCATCTGCCACTGTCTCGCGCAGAGAAATTGTCAGAATGGTTGTCCGATTGGCTTGTTCTACGGCTTGGTTGCGGGTGATAACCGTGCTATCCACGCGCACAAGGGTGCTGTCTTGCCCGATACTGACACTGTCGATGGACACCCGCCCGCTGTCGATTACCAGCACACCGTCCTCGAGTTGTATGGTGTCCAGATAGTTCTCGAGAAATTGGAACTTGCGCCAAAAATTGTTCTTGTCAAGGTTGTAGTCGAAAGGTTCCAATGCCATCACGAGTTTCTCGTATGACTCCACCTTGTACGATTCCGACCGCCCTACGCGGTTCTTGTCCTTGTTGGCGATGACGTTCTTTATCAGTTCCACAGCGGGATTGCCTTTGCGGCGGTAGTGTTCCCGTTTCTTGCTGGGCTTGACTACTACATCTTGCAGGGCGTAAACCTCGGGCTCCATTGGTACAAACAATTCGGTAGTCTTGCCGGCTTTGACACTCAGAGTCTTGGTTTTGTAGCCCACCATTCGGAAACTGAGAGTCGTGAGGTTTTGGCTGTTCTCAATGCTGAAAAGCCCGTCAAGGTCGGTAGTCGTGCCGATAGATGATTTCTCAAAAAGTATCTGCACAAAGGGCAACGTCTCGCCCGTGTTTACATCTACTACCGAACCCGTAATCCTCGTGGGCTGTGCCGCCCACAACTCCATAGTAGTGAGCAATACCAATAATATGCTATATACGTATCTTTTCAAAAGGAATCAACGATAAATTACTATTTAACGAAGGCTTTCCGGTCGTGTAGGAATAGGGTATGCGTGCATATTGGCGTCCAACCCATAGACTACGGACGCGGCTTGCATAGCGGTGCGGTCGATACAACGGGTAGAGTCGATGAGGCTGTACGGCACATCTCCCAAGTCGAGCAGGCTATGGAATAGGTACATAGTGGAGAGTTTCTTGTGGCGGTTCGCTTGTATGGCCGCTACCCGATCAGGGTGCTGACGGCGGTAGGCCTCCGATGTCCAGATGAATAGTGGCACGTGGTATTCATAGTACGAGCCGGAGAATGTACCATGCAAAAACATATTCCGCTCATCGTCAAGCAGGTTCTCACCATGGTCCCCCACATAGACAAGCACCGCAGAGCGACCTGTCTGCTCCAACTCGTATAGGACGCAGTCGATAAAATAGTCGGTGAAGTGGATGGCGTTGTCGTAGGAGTTGATGAGTATGGCTTTCATATTGCGGAAAGCGGCAATGTTCTCCGGACGGAGATTGCGCCAAGACACTTTGCCGTCGTCGGCAATATCCACATTCACCAATAGATCCCTTAGGCTCATGCCCTTCATATCGGGTGTGAATACCTGAAAATCATCAGGATAGCGTTCTGAGTACTTGAAGTGGCAACCAAGCGAGTGCAGCACAATCATTTGGCGTTGGTGGTTGGCGGAGAGTACTTCCCGCAAAGGCGCAAGCAACACAGTATCCACAAAAACAGGGGCTTCCGAAGGAGGAATATAGGCGGTGTAGTCGCAATGAGAGGAGATTCGGTGGAGGAAATGGTTGTTAAAACTCTGATCGGCTATCCAGGCGGTCTCATAACCTGCTTCCTGAAAAGCGTCCACCACCGATTTCTCGTGCGTATAGACTTCTTGCGTTTGCGGGGTCGCACGAGAGAGCATAAACGGTACCGATACGGTGGTGAGGTTGGCAATGGAGTAGCAACTATCGAACGATACAATCTGTCTGCCGCGTGCTGCCAAACGGGGAGATGTCGCACGTTCATAACCGTTGACCGACCAATGATCATAGCGGGAAGTCTCTCCGATGAGCAGTACCACGATGGTAGAATCGTTGCCTTGCATACGGGGGATGCCGAAACTGAAATCATCGAGCGACTTGTTCTGCTGCTGTATATCGTAAGCCATAGCCGAGAGGTGGTAGCAGGCTAACAGGATATTGAGAGGGCAAACCTTTTCCGAGCCAACCCAAGCAGCGGTGCGGAGGTCTATATTGCGGACGCTGAACTCATTGCGTAACTTCGGGCGTAGTTTTAGGGCAATAATATCAGTCGCGAAGAATAGTAAAATAATGCACAAAGCAATCATTCGCCATTTCCGCGGAGCAATGTATTCACGGGCAATTAAGCGGTGATTGAGATAAAAGTACACGCCCCAAAGTACAAAGAAAATGAGTGCAACGAACCAGTACGTAGTGCATAGTTCCTTAAACTCACGCGGCTCGGATTTGATGACGGTGAAGACAAACAAGAGGGAGGTGGTGGCGTGGTTAATGATGAGGTGAACAATCTCTATTGCCGAAAAGAGAAAAGATGCAGACGCCACATAGAAAAAAGTGCGGCGACGAAAGACGCATAAGCCGAGGGCATATACCATCAGGCCGGTAATAAGATAGATACAATGCTGTCCCACCGTGAGCAGGTCCTGAGCCATAAATACGCCAAGCAGCGATGGTAGCAGAAGAAAGAGCGACAAGCAAACAAAAATGATTATCTCTGATTTTTTCAAAGCGGATACGATTTTAATATATGAACGGAATTGTCCCTTTTGAGCGGGACAAAAAGCGTGCAAAGTTACTGCTTTTCTGTGAATTATGCAAATCGGAAAGAAATGCGTATTCCAAAATGGCATAAAACGATGGCAAAATATAGAACACACACCCGCTTTTGCGCGTAATGAATAGGATTTGTGATAAGGCTGCTTCTTGCGCTGAAAAAAGGGTGGGGTTGCGTATTCCATATATTTTGTGTAACTTTGCAGGCTTTTGTTTTGTTTATATATGTTTGGACTAATTTCTATATTGTTATCCGTTACCTTGCTGACGGAAAATCCTATCACAGGAAAGGCGAATATGAGCGTCTTGGTGGAGAATATGACCACCGGAGAGAGAATAGACGAATATCGTTCCGAGCATGTCGTGCCGCCTGCTTCCGTGATGAAACTGCTCACTACCGGCGCGGCTTTGGAGACGTTAGGCGCGGATTTCCGCTTTACGACCACATTGGAATATACTGGAAAAATAGAGAAGGGCGTGCTGTATGGCGACTTGTATATCCGTGGCGAGGGGGACCCATCGTTGGGCGACAAACGGCGATCGTTTCTGCCACGTTGGGTGCGTGCCATACAGGCAGCGGGCATACGACGAATAGAGGGAAGTATTATTGCCGATATGAGTGCATTCGATGCTGAGGCAACCAATCCCGCATGGCTTTGCGAAGATGCGGGCAATTACTACGCACCCGGTATCTTCGGCATCAACTATATGGCGAACACAATGAATATCGTGCTCAAGAGTGGCGCAGTAGGGACGATAGCGGAGGTCACACGTACAGAGCCGTTATATCCTAACCTGCAGTTTATCAACCATATACGCTGTACAAATATCACCTACGACGGAGCCTTTGTGAGCGGACTGCCGTTCAGCAACGAGCGATATCTGACGGGGTGCATCCCGAGCAAATTAGGTATTTTCGGCGTGAAAGGAGACATACCCAACCCGGGGTTGCTCTTGGCACAACATTTGCAGCAATGTTTGTTGCAGGCCGGAATACAGGTGAAGATGCCGGCGCACTATGTGGCGGATTATAACCCCCTTTTGCCGCCGCGCAATTTCATCTATGCGCACAAGTCCGACTCGTTGGGCGCACTGATTGCGGAGACCAATATCAATAGTAACAACCTATATGCGGAGGCGATATTCCGTTATCTCGGATTGCAGTATGCCACGCCCGCTACCATTCACAACTCGTGCGATTTTTTGCGGGAGTTCTGGAGAAGACGAGGGGTGGACGTAAGCACCTCCCTCGTCAAAGACGGTTGCGGTTTGGCTCCCCAAGACGCTGTGAGTGCTGCCACGTTTGTGCAACTCCTTCGTTATATGGCGCATAGCAAATATGCCGATGTGTGGTTCCGGTCCTTGCCGGTGAGCGGACAGACAGGTACCCTCAAGAGCCTGTGCCGTGGTACGGAATTGGAGGGCAGAATACACGCCAAGAGCGGAACTATCTCCGGCACAAAGAATTTCGCAGGCTATATCGATATGCCTGATGGAGAGAAATGGGTGTTCGCTATTCTCATTAACAGTGCCCCCGGCAAAGCACGCAATATACAAACCGTCATCGAAAAATACCTGCTCGATGTATATCAGGCAAACAAATAGTACTTCCACGCTCCTCCGTGAGCAATACACCGACACGCTGCCCCATTTATATACGATACGGACAGATTATCAGTCGGCAGGACGAGGGCAGGCGGGAAATGGTTGGGAAAGTGAGGATAGCAAAAACTTGCTCTTTTCCACTTTGTTGCGTTGCGAAGTGTCCCCGGCGGAGCAATTCCGTCTCACGATGTGGGTATCGGTGGCAATGGTGGAGATGCTCCTGAAGTATTTGCCTGCCGAAGGGCTGACTATCAAATGGCCCAACGACATCTACTATGGCGACCAGAAACTGGCGGGCATATTGGTGGAGAATACCCTTGTGGGCAGCAAAATAGCCTATTCGATAGTGGGTATCGGGCTGAATGTGAATCAGTTAGAGTTCTTGAGTCCCGCGCCCAATCCTATCTCTATGCAACAGATTTCGGGCAAAGAATACGATGTGGAAAACCTCTTGGAGGAGTATTTGGCGGTTCTGAAGAGGTGGCAGAATGTGCCTTTACAGACTTTGCAGGACACCTATATGTCCTACCTCTACCGCCGCCGAGGGATGTATCCGTATGTAGAGCGTGAGGTGAGCCTCGTCCCTACTGCTATTGCGCAAAGTGCAGAAGGGGCTTTCCGCGCTGAGATTCAGGGAATTACGCCGCAGGGAGAGTTGGTCTTGCAGACCGAAAAGGGCGAAACACGCACATATCATTTCAAACAGATACGATTTGTGATAGAATGAAAACACATACACATATATTGTTATGCGGCTTGGCTATTGGGTGGCTGGCTGCCTGTAATACGTTTAATCCCGTAGTTCCTAATCCCGACACAAATAATCCAAAAGATAGTGTTGCTACCAATCCGTCGGATAACCCTGACATACCCGATTCTTCCGCAACGACTAACCCCTCCCTGCGCAACTTGTCGTACCTCTTCGACATCAATGCCCTGCCCGAAATCACCATCACATTGACCGAACACGACTGGAACACCTACCTGAGCAATTTTGACAAGTGGGAGAAAAACGGACTATATGTGCCTGCTTCGTTTTCCTTCCGTAAAGGCAATGACGAGTTTCGCCGCGACAGCGTAGGCCTTCGCCCGCGTGGAAATACATCGCGCGTCCGTCCCGAGGGTAGCAATGGCGAAAAACACCGCAACGGAGCAAAATGGCATCATGCCCATTTTGGCGTGAAGTTTACGGAATACACCACGGGCGAGCGCTTCTTCGGCTGCGACAGACTGATACTTAAGTGGTTCCACGAGGACCCTGCCTATTGCCGCGAAGTCTATTCTTACGACCTTTTCCACCGCTTTGGCGTCTGGAGTGCACCTTATGCCTCCTATTGCCGTTTGTCTATATATATTCAGGGGGATACCCGCCCTGTCTATATGGGCGTATATGCGATGATTGAGAATCCGCGCAAAGGATGGCTCAACGACCGAATGAAAGAGGGGCATATACCTGACAAAACGGGCAATATGTGGAAAGCCTCTTGGGGCGCTGATTTGAGCAATGCAGACAAGTCGAGGATGGGCATCTCGGACGATTATGGCAATATTAACCCCGTGTATGACCTCAAGACCAACAAAGCGCAACTCGCTGAGGCACAGCAGGAACTGGCGGATTTCATCAACGGAATGACGCCGCTGCCGTCGGGTAGTGCAGCGCTCAAAGCATGGCTCGAGCAGCACATGGACGTCGATTTGTTCCTGCGGGCGTATGCCGTGAATGTCATCGTCGGTATGTGGGACGACTATTGGATTAACCAGAACAACTATTTCTTCTATTTCGACACCAACCACCGCTTCTATTTCATTCCTTTCGACTACGATAATACCCTCGGCACAAGCAATGGTATCAATCCCGCTACGCAGGATATGTTGAATTGGGGAAGCCTGGGTGGCGACAGAATGTTGATGCGTAAGGTGATGTCTATCAATGAGTTCTGTGATACATACAAAGCCTATATCCGCCAATTGGCAACCTCCGACGACCTTTTTGCCCCCGCAGGAAGCAAAGCGCGTATCCGCCAGTGGCAGACGATGATCGCTCCCTTCGTGGATAACGACACCGGCGAAGAAACGCATATCTCCGACGCACCTGCCTCGTGGAGCAACTATCCTAAATATCGCCTGCTCACAGGCGCAGTAGGAGACGGGCAGAGCGCGGAGACAAACTTCTTTGAAACAAAGATTAACTCTATATATTGGAAATAATATGAAATCCATTATCATCACCGGTGGCGCAGGGTTTATCGGCAGCCACGTCGTACGTCTCTTCGTTAACAAGTACCCCGACTACCGCATTATCAATGTGGACAAACTCACTTATGCCGGCAACTTGGCTAATCTTCGCGATATCGAGGACAAACCCAATTATCGCTTTGTCAAAGCCGACATCTGCGATTTCGACACCATCTACGCACTTATGCAGCAGGAACACGTAACAGGTATCATCCATCTCGCAGCCGAGAGCCATGTCGATCGGTCTATCCGCGACCCGTTCACCTTTGCACGAACAAACGTCATCGGCACGCTATCTATGCTACAGGCGGCAAAACTCTATTGGGAATCCCTCCCCGACAAATACGACGGTAAACGCTTCTACCATATCTCTACCGACGAGGTCTATGGAGCACTTGCGCTCACTCACCCCGAGGGACTACCTTCGCCGTTCACCACCAAAGCATCATCTGTCGAGCATGCCACCTATGGCGAAGAGTTCTTCACCGAGAAAACCCATTACAAACCCCATTCACCCTATTCGGCATCAAAGGCTTCCTCCGACCATTTTGTGCGCGCTTTCCACGATACATACGGTATGCCCACTATCGTCACCAACTGCTCGAATAACTACGGTCCTTACCAATTCCCCGAAAAACTCATTCCCCTCTTTATCAATAATATACGCCATCGCAAGCCTCTCCCCGTGTATGGTAAAGGAGAGAACGTCCGCGACTGGCTCTATGTAGAGGACCACGCACGCGCTATCGACCTCATTTTCCATAGCGGTAACATCGCCGAGACATACAACATCGGAGGGTTCAACGAGTGGAAGAATATCGACATAGTCAAAGTGCTGATCAACACCGTCGATCGCCTGCTCGGACGAAAAGAAGGAGAGGATATGGATCTCATCACTTTCGTCACCGACCGCGCAGGACATGATATGAGATATGCCATCGACTCACGCAAACTCCAACGCGAACTCGGCTGGGAACCTTCGCTGCAGTTCGAGGAGGGCATCGAAAAAACCGTACGTTGGTACCTCGACCACCAAGACTGGTTGGACAACATCACCTCCGGCGAATATGAAAAGTACTACGAATCCATGTACGCCAACCGATAAAACGGAGTGTATGGAAACGGAAGGATGGGGTCTTTTTTAGATCCTAATACACGAAAAATTTAATCAAAAATAAACAAGAAAGGCTGCCTGATGTATGTTGGGTAGCCTTTTTATTTCTGTGCTATCGGGTCAGTAGTTTTTGTATCTGTTTGGCATCGGAGCGGGTGAAACCGTTGGCAACGGTTACTTGTCCGCCATTGGTCTCGATGATGATGTCGGCAAAGAGTAGTCCCGCTTTGAGTGAGACACTGCCAATGTTATTGCGTTGGATAATTGTGGTGGCATAGCCAATGAGCCGTGCCTTGTAGAATGTAACTTTCTCGTCGTCTATCTCCAACTTGTCGGGGAAAACCACATTGCCGCCTGTGATATGGCTGGCGGAAAATTTGTAGGGCATAGGACTATCTGATGTGATTTCTATTTATTGACTAGGAATGGTGTCTTTGTGATGATATCTCAGGGCATCGTTGCCTAATCTTCGATGCCCTGAGTATATTGTGTTTGTATAAGAAAAATTTGTCTTGTATATTGATGAATTACGCTTTAATTTAATTGTTCAAATTTAAACACTGATTGAATTGTATATCCTCTAGATTTAGCTCCAAATTGCTGTTTAATGGCATCTTCAAGTTCATATACCTGAACAATTTTACCTCTCGTTTTGATAATGAACTTTGTACCGGGTTTAATAGAGGTACCATTCTGCAGATGGACAATCTGCGTAGCAGTGACTAACCATTCGTGATTCATAAGATTTGATTTTATTTGTTACGCCTACTCTTTGTACGGATTTTCGGCTTCTTCCGTTGTTTTTTATTCTTCAATGTCTTTTACCAAGCGTACAGGCAATAGTCCGTTGTTTGCCATCCAGTCACTGATGTATTCGGGCGTGGCTGCACCGCTGTATTCGGTGCTGATGTACAAAGCACGTGCTTGGCGCATCTGCGGTAGCAGTTTGTGAAGTGGCTCTAATTCGGGCTCTGTCGCTTCCATTGATGCCGACCAATAGGCAATGGCATTCCCTTTTGCCCAAGTTGCGCCTGCATTGCAATCTTCCCAACGGATTGCAGGAAGAAAGACTGCGCCGAAGGACTCCAACGCCGCCCATTCCTCGAGAGTGAGATAGTACTTGTTGCATACATTGCTACTTGTTTCCGGTACCCACGAATAGAATTTACGCCATTTGGCAGGCTCCCAATCATCGGGCAGCAGCACAACACCTTTTACGTCGCTCTTGTCGGTAATAATGGTGCATTTGAAAGATTTGCCGTAGCGTTCCCGTCCTGTAAACAGGTATTGCCATTCATCTTCGGTCAGGACACGCCATGGGAAATCTTCTGTTATGCGTTTGGTAGTGATAGAAAATGGGAATAGGTCTGTCCATTCTGAATAATTCTTGTATTCGGCTCTGTTCAAATCCTTGTTTGCACAAATATCGTATTGGTGCTCTGCAAACCTTCGTTGAAGATGATTTGCTGGTAAACATTGCAAGTTCCCTTCTGCAAATAGCACTTGTTTCCCGTGTGCCACCGAAAACGGGTGCGGTTGAAATGAACCTGTGTAGGTTCCTATTATTTGTGTTACCATGTTCTGTCGTAATTTCTAAATCGTGGATATTCGTCGCAATAGGTAGAATAATACTCTATTTCATCTTCCGGATAATGACATTGATCATATTCGCCTAATAGTACTAACGGTTTATTGTTATAAGTTACGTTATAATAATGGTTGATACTCAATAAAGAAGGATCAAAATCAGTTCCCTCATCCAATCTTAACTCATACCAAACAGTAGTTCCATAGGTACTTACCACGGTCAATCCGTATGCTATCATAGGATTTGCCTGCTGATCCTCATCTGCTATTTTCCCAATGTTTTCCACAGAAATATCAGCATACGCCCTAAATATATCCTCCCTATCCCAATAGTAATCATAGGTTTTCAGAAAATCCAATGTATCGGTTTCAGCAGGTACTTTCCCCATTGTGATGCTCTCAACCGCACGAAAAGCCTTTAATGTAGTACCTGTTTGCTCTATATCAAACACTCGGTTGCCATATTGTTTCACAAGGTCTTTTATTGAACCATCGAAGCCTTTTTCTTCTTTATAGTAAGAGCGAATATGATCAAAAGCAGAAAATTGTGCACAATTTGTAGCATCGATCATTCCGCCAATTCCAATGAGAAATTTCATTTTCTGCGAGCCTTTTGTTGTTGGTCCGTTTAACGTTGCGTGCTTTTCTTCCTTACTGTCAATAACATTCATCATCTTTTGGATGACCTCCTCGCTTAGTTCGTTTTTCTGAATGACCTCAATGAGTTCTTCTTTAGTTGTTTTTGCCATAGTAGTTGTATTTAGTTTGTTATTGTTTTGTTTTACACTAATTGGAATAGTTGTTTGAATTGAGGTAGTTGGGGCATTAGGCTTTTACCTGCGGTCCAAACATTAACAGAACTCTTGTTTTTATAGGGAACAGGCAGTAGTCCTTTGAGCAGTTTGCCTGCTGTCCAAATATACCAATCCACCTCGCGATAAGTGAGAGAGGTGAGGTTGTACTGCTGCATGAAAGCGGTGTATATATCCTTGTAGAAGGCATAGTCGTTCTTCATCTGATTCTTTGATATAGGCAAGCCTATGATTGCAGGACAAGTCAAATGCTCGCTTTTAATGGCAGCGACAAAGAAATCTGCCATGATATTGTCGTAGATAGGGTAGGCTGCTGGGTTGTGGCAGGCACAATACTTGGTGGCAAAGGAATAGTTGGTGTGTCCCGATATAATGGTGGCAATATCATTATTTGGTTTGGTATTGTCCTTGACGAGAGTAGGGTCTCCGTTTTGCAGACGTTGGTCTATATCAGGAATATGGATAATTCCCTTTGCCATTGACAGAATGGAAAAGATATTCGTGCTGTAGTAGCGGTTCAGTGTGTCTGCCTTGAGATAAACCTCTTCAAGTGTTGTGTTGGCAGGATATTGGCGGCAAAGCATATCCAGGATTTTCCACTTGAGTTCATAGATATTCATACCAGGATAAGTATGGAAGTTTGTCAGGACGCTGTTTGCTTCGTTGAGCAAAGAGATGTTGGTAGCGGCTTTTGTCATTGGAATAGTTGTTTTTGCCATAGTATTTGTTTTAATTTGTTCTGTGATATACACAAAGAAAGCGTAGACCCCGTGTTGCTTACTCGCAATCAGAGGTCTTCGCATTACCTTTTTACTCAAATAAACAACAGGAAACCTACGCTGATATGACGAAACACTACACTCTGAGAAAGAAGAGTGTAGTGCGACTTGAACGTCACACCCATAGGCATCTACTGCTACTTTGTACTTGAGTAAAAATCTGAAAGTTGCGAAGTTTCTGATTACAAGTGCCAAAGCGTCAATAAACGCTATTCAATATGTCGAATCCACCGCTGTACAAGGACATACCCCCTCCAGCGTAGATTCGCCTGCAAAGATACGACAATTATTGTAAATGTGCAAGGTTTTTGTAAAAAAAATGTTGCGATATATGTTACGCCCCGTGTATGTGGCAGGACATATACACGGGGCTAATGGTTTAATATCTAACTGACTGATTATTTGCTCGTAATGATTTTGGCAGCTGTTCGTGCGGCGGGACTCGAACCCAGAATGGAACGAATACGGGTGTAGCCGTCAAGCATACGACGGCGATACACCTCGTCGGTCAGCAGCCGATAGAGTTCGTTTTCCACATTTTCCTCTGTGAAACGAGAGGCAATAAGTTCTTCGATGATTGCTTGCCCCTCTCTCCATTTTCCTTTCTCTTTTGTCCATTGTCCGTTGTCCACCAAGATATTTACCAACGTAAAATGCGGAATACGGAACAAGACAGGGCGCAAAAGCCACTCCAACCATCGGCTGCAAGCAATATAATATACTGCCGTCTGAGGGCAATGGAGTAGGGCGGTCTCCAAAGTCGCCGTCCCTGAATTTACCACCGCTGCGCGTGCATGGGCTACTACAGAATAGGTATCCCGAGTGAGCGTTTCCCCTTCCAAATACCCCGCATAGAAACTATCCTCTATCCCCGGTGCGGCGGTTACCACTATTCGGTAACTGTTGCCCAAACGCTGATTCACACGTCTCGCTGCTGCCAGCATCGTCGGCAGACAATGAGTAATCTCGCTCCGTCGCGAACCGGGCAAGATAGCAATGATATTCTCGCGCGGCTCTTCGCCCGACACGATATTTTGCTCTTCGCACCACTCGCGGATAGTGTCATTGGTGGGATTTCCCGTATATGTACAGGCATACCCATACTTGGCATAAAACGCAGGCTCAAAAGGAAAAATCCCCAGCACTTTATCACACAAGCGGGCAATCTTATGCACACGCCACGTCTTCCATGCCCATACTTTGGGCGGAATATAGTAGTATATTTTTGTGTCAGGCAGGTGCTTACGGCAGAAAGCGGCTATCTTTAGATTAAAACTCGGATAATCAACAAGTATCAGTATATCAGGACGATACGCGAGCAGACTCTCGTGCGTGATACGGAAGTTACGACGTATCTCCGGCAGGTGTGCCAGCACGGCAAACACCCCCATATATGCCATCTCGCGGTAGTGCTGACGAAGTTCACACCCCGCTGCACACATCTTATCCCCGCCCAATCCGACGAACTCGGCAGACGGGTCTTGCAGACGAATCTGCTTGATGAGATTGGAGGCGTGCAGGTCGCCCGACGCCTCGCCCGCGATGATGAAATACTTCATATTGAGACGGCTATGGCAACAAGGATATAGGGCAGAGAACCGATAAGCAGTCCTTTGCTGAGTTTCCACGTATCGGTGGTGTAAAAGACAAAAATCAAGGCAAGGTTCGGAAACACACTGACCAACAGCAACTTACTCATTACTTCGCCCGCGTGAAACTGAAGCGTGCGCAGTGGATACCATAGGTTCATCACGTCGATATAAGTCAACCCGAACACCGCCGGGATAATCAGTCCCAACGTGATGCCAATCCAGTATTTGTCAAAGCGACCCATGTGCAGTCATGTCAATGCTGACAGGTTGAATACTGATATATCCGTGTCCGAGAGCCCAGATGTCGGTTGTCTCGTCGTCAGGTTCGTGGTTAATATACGAGCCGATGAGCGTGTAGTAGGTGTTTCCTTGTTCATCGGTATGTGCTTCCAGTTCGTCCGCCCAATGCCCATGACACTGACGCGCCCATTTGATGCCGGCTATCTCGCCTTTCGGGGCATTCACATTATAGCACTCGTTAGGCTTGAACCCCTTGTCAATCAACATCTTGGCAATCTCCGTGAGGTAGGGTTGCATGCGACTGAAATCGGCATCCATCGAGTGGTCGTCCAGCGAGAAACCGATGGCGGGAATACCATGTTCGGTCGCCACAAAGCAAGCCCCCATCGTCCCCGAATATATCAGGTTGATAGAGCAGTTGTTACCGTGGTTGATACCGCTTGCCACAAGGTCAATCTTGCGGTCTTTGAACACTATGTTGGTGGCAAACTTTATGCAGTCCGCAGGGGTCCCATTGGTGGTATATACGTCCACACTTTCAGTACATTCGTTCTCTAACTTATTGAGAAACATTGGTTTAGCCACACTTATGCACGCCGCGTTTCCGCTGCGGGGACCATCGGGCGCAATAACGGTTACATGCCCCAGTTTGCTCATCTCGGCAACTAATGTGCGTATGCCTTTTGTCCCCCAACCGTCATCGTTGGTTACTACTATTTCCATTGGAGTATTGTTCTTGTAAATAATGTTAATAAAAAGAGCATTTTTGCCTGCTCAAAACAAGCCTATCCTATAGACATCCACCTGACATCCACCCGACTTGGGTATAGAGAGGATACATTAATGAATAATAAAACTATCCCTGTATGGTTTTTATCACTTTTTGCGCCAGTGCGTTTGCCTCTTCCATCGTGGCAGCCTCCGAATAGACGCGAATGATAGGTTCCGTATTGCTTTTGCGGAGGTGTACCCAACCATCGGCGAAGTCAATCTTCACACCGTCTTTGTCGTTCAGACGTTCATTTTTGAATACCTCTTTCGCGTGCGCGAGTACCTTATCCACATCAATATCCGGCGTCAGTTCAATACGGTTCTTCGAGATAAAATAGTTCGGGAAAGTCTTGCGCAGTTCGCTCACGGTGCAACCCTTGTGTGCTAAACTGCTGAGAAACAGTGCAATACCTACAAGTGCATCGCGCCCGTAGTGGCTCTCCGGATAGATGACACCGCCATTACCCTCGCCGCCGATAACTGCCCGGGTGGCTTTCATCTCCGTCGTTACATTCACTTCCCCTACCGCCGATGCGCTGTAACTCCCACCGTATGAGCGGGTTACGTCGCTCAGCGCACGCGTGGACGACATATTGCTGACCGTGTTGCCGGGTGTATGGCTCAGCACATAATCCGCTACGCTTACCAAGGTGTATTCCTCGCCGAACATATCGCCGTTCTCGCAGACGATAGCCAGACGGTCTACATCGGGGTCCACCACAAATCCTACATCGGCTTTGCCGCTACGGAGCAGGTCGCTAATCTCGGTCAGGTGTTGTGGCAGAGGTTCCGGGTTGTGCGGGAACTGACCATTGGGCGTGCAGTTCAGTTCAATGATGTTTTTCACACCCAAAGCGCGCAGAATAGCCGGTATGGCAATGCCGCCAACCGAGTTTACACAGTCAATCGCCACGGTGAAATTCTTTGCCTCAATCGCCTGTTTGTCAACCAATTTCAGCCCCAATACATTCTGAATATGGTAGGGCAGATAGTCTTTTTGCGAGATGTGTCCGAGCTGGTCCACCTCCGCAAAAGTAAAGTCCTCTGCCTCTGCGATAGCGAGCACACCTTTCCCCTCTTCGTCGTTCAGAAACTCGCCTTTCTCGTTGAGCAGTTTGAGCGCATTCCATTGTTTCGGGTTGTGGCTGGCAGTGAGAATGATACCGCCCGCCGCCTTTTCGCCTATCACTGCCAACTCCGTTGTAGGGGTGCTGGCAAGACCGATATTCACTACATCATAGCCCATACCCATCAGCGTTCCGCTCACAAGTTGATATACCATTTCGCCCGATATGCGTGCGTCTCTACCTACTACAATCGTCTGGTTATCAGGCATTGCCGCGCGACGTTGCGTAGCGTATGCTGCCGTGAAACGAACTATATCCACAGGATTCAATCCATCACCTACGCGTCCGCCTATCGTACCGCGTATTCCCGAAATACTTTTTACTAAACTCATAATCTGTCTATTATTCTATTTGTCTAACTTCTAACAGCGAACACAAGCGAGCGGTCTTGCATCCGGTCTATCGTTTTACCTTGATGTTCAGTATATATCCGTATGGCGTAACGCTTGAGTTGTCGGCATCAAAACCCTGCTTGCTCGGACAGATCAGCACACACTCCGAGTTGGGATATTTCATGAGCCGCACTGCCTCCTGCCAACCCGTGCAGGCGTTGGTCAGGTCGCTGCCGTACTTAAACTCAAGAGGGTAGGCATTGTCGAGCGTACTCCAATAACTGGTCGTGTCCGCATTCTCTGTCAGCGCATAGCGTTTGTAGCGCACCACGATAGTCTCGTTACGCAGTATCTGGTTGTCAATGGTGTCCCCGTCGGCTACCGTTTTGGCTGCACCCCGTTTGTTGAGGTGAAAATAGAGGTTGTCGTATCCCTCCACTTTGTAGTAGTCTTTCTCCTTCCAAACGACACTATCCGCAGGCAGTTCGCTGATGATATTCAGCCCGTTGCGCGAGATGTAGTTGGCTATCAGTTTGTCTTCTGCTTTTCGTTTGTCGGAGTAGGTGTTGGAGTTGCAACTTGCCATCAGTATGACAAGACCAGCGCACCAAAAGAGTATTTTTTTCATTTTATTTCGATGTCTATGATTACATTAGTATAGGGAGGTATGGCTTCGTTGCCGTGCATTCCGTAGGCGGAATACCATGGGGCAAGCAGGATGATATGGTCTCCGTGGTGCCATTCTCCGCAGTGTATGTCGGCGCATATAGGCAGTTCGTTCCGTCCGATGCGATATTCGCGCTCCTCGTCCAGCAGAAGCCTTCCTTCCAAGTCTTTCGTGCGGATATGCATACACCATAATTCGTCCTCTTTGGGCGATGGACCATCGCTGTCGCCGTGTCCGGCAATACGCATCCATGCATTGCTGATAGCCATTAGGGCATACTGCTCCTCTTGTCCTTCTACATAGCGTAGCAGGGCTTGGTCAGCCTCTTTGGCCATACGCTGGTTCATCTCCATCAGTGCTATCGCAGCGGTGTCCTCTTGGGGCGCCTGACCGCTCTTGTAAGTCGGACGCTGCGGACCTTTGCCTCCGCAACCTACCAACAAACTGCATACCAAAACAACGATTGCCTGTATTTTTTTCATCAAGTGTTTTTTCTTTTGTCCTAAAAAATCCTCAGACCTCTCTTTTTTTATTTCTCTCCGTCAATATCCTTCAGCCGCTCTCTGCGATACTCCGAAGGTGTCATTCCGTAGGTCGCCTTGAAGCACTTCGCAAAGTAGCGTGAGTCGTTCATTCCTACCATATAAGTTACTTCGGTGATGTTATATTGCTTCTGTTCAAGCAGTTGCGCTGCGCGTTTGATACGCATCTCGCGGATAAACTCCACGGGACTCAGACCCGTCAGGCTCTTCAGTTTGTTGAAGAACACCGTGCGTCCCATACCCATGTCTTCTACCAGTTCGTCCACGGTCAGCGTGTTGTTTTCCATCTGCTTGTCCATAATGTCCAATAACTTCGCGAGGAACGTATCGCCCTGTACACCATCGTCGTTCTTCTGTGGCTCAAGGCGCATCAGCCGTTTGCGGTAGTTCGCCTCCAGTTGGACACGTTGGCTGATCAGGTTCCTTACCCTTGCACGCAGATATTCGGGTTCAAAAGGTTTGGTCACATAGTCGTCCGCTCCCTCTTTCATTGCCTCCAACCGGCTCTCTATCGCCGATTTGGCACTGAGCAGTATTATGGGGATATGGTTCAGATCTTGCGAGCGTTTGATATGGCTGGTCAGTTCCAAACCGTCCATATTAGGCATCATCAGGTCGGTAATCACCACATCGGGCATATCTTTCTCGATGGTCGCCAATGCCTCTTTGCCGTCGGCGGCTTTTATTATGCGGTAGTCGCCACCGAGGATATTGCTGAGGAACGAACGCATATCTTCGTTGTCGTCCACCACCATGATTGTCCGTTTGTTATTTTTTGTGTCTATCTGTGCCAGTCTGTTTTCGAGGGTCTCTTGCGGGAGCGATGTGGTCTGCGTGCTGCTCTTGTCGTCCACCACTATATCTACCTCGCTGCCGAAATGCTCTTTGCCCGTGCGGAACATCACGGTGAAAGTCGTGCCTTTGCCCACTTCGCTCTCTACTTCTATATACCCGTGGTGCAAATCCACCAGTTCTTTTACAAGGTTCATACCGATACCCGTTCCGGTGTTGTTCTGTCCGCTCAGTTCGTTGTTGCTCGAGAAACGCTCAAATAGCACACCGCGTTTCTCCATTGGAATGCCGATACCTTCGTCTTTGACAATCAGCAACACATATCCCGGTTTCTCATCCACCGTCACTGTGATACTCTTGCCCGCAGGAGTGAACTTGAATGCATTGCTCAGCAGGTTGAATAGGATTGTATCCACGCGGCTTCTGTCAACCCATATCGTGCTGTCTCCGGCTTTGTCCTCTATGTTCAGGTTGATATGTTTGTCGTATGCCTCTTTCTTGAAGTTCGCGCACGTCTCGTTTACAATGTCGCTCAATAGCGATTTCTGCACTTTGAGCCGCATCTTCTTGTTCTGTATCTTGCGGAAGTCAAGCAATTGGTTCACCATTCGCAGCATACGATGGCTGTTGCTCTGTACTATCTCCAACTGCCCGCGCACACTGTTCGATATGCGTTCCGTCTGTAGGATATTCTCCACAGGACCGATGATTAGTGTCAGCGGGGTACGCAACTCATGGCTGATGTTGGTGAAGAAGCGCAACTTGATATCCGTAACTTGCTGTTCCACTTGTACTTTCCTGCGCAACGCCTCATACGTATATAGGATATAACCCACCAATACCACTACCCCGATAAACAGCAATGCATATAGGCACATCGCCCACCAACTCGCCCACATAGGCGCTTCTACTATCACGCATAGTGCTATCTCGTTGTCTGCTTCGCCGCCTTCGCGGTTGGTGGAACGCACGCGGAACATATATTTGCCGTGATGGAGGTTCGTATAGGTTACTCGCCGTTGGTCGTAGGCAAACACCCATTCGTCCGACAGCCCTTCCAGCATATACGAATAGGCTATCTTCTTGGCGTTTACGTATTCCAATGCCGCATATTCAATCGTGAGGTTCGCATCATGTTCCACCACCACCGTGTCCGAGAAGGGCAATATCTGTCCTTCCGAACTGCAACGCACAATATGCATCGGCGGTGTGGATTGTGTGTGTGTAACCTTGCTCGGATTAAAGGTGCAGTAGCCGTTCGAGTAACCGAAAAGAATACTCCCTGTATGGGTGCGCAAGGCATGGGCTTCCGTAAAACAGGTATTGCGCTGGGCGTCCAAAGCATCGTAGTAATAATATTCACCTGTCTCTATGTTCAGTTGCGTGATGTCGCTTTCAGAACTGAACCACAGGTTCTGGCCGTCGCCTACTATACTCAGTACAATGTCTTGTTGCGTCTGTACCCGTTTGATCTCGTTCTTCGGGTCTTTCGGGTCAAGCATGTTCAGCCCCCCGCCGAAGGTGCCCAGCCATAGTTTGTCCCCGCTATAGTATATCGCACGGATGTCATAACTCGGTATCATCTCGCTGCTCAGATTCTGCAGGTCCACCTTGAATAAGCCCGTCGTCGTACCGCACCATACCGTATTGTCCACTATCGCAATATCGCGTATCTTCAGACCGTTGCCTATTACTTTCGGCTCTCTGAAATGGTGTGCACTGCTGTCGTAGGTGAGGATATTCAGACCGCCGCCGTAGGTGCCTACGTATAGTGTCCCGTCGCTGCCTTCAGCAATATCGTAGATGTCTGCACTCCCGGTCGGGATAGTCTTCCCTGTTGCCGCGTAGCGCAATCCGTAACCCTTCGTTCCGTATAGCAACCCGTAGCGGCTGTCTATGGCGCAATAGATACGCCGCTTGTCTTTTACAATCTTCTGTATCTCGCCGTTTTTCAGTTGTACAAATGCACGCACTTCGCCTTTCTCTGTCGCCGACTTCCGCATATCGGTCAGTTCGTAGGGCTGAGGCTCCATATTGATACAATCTACACCACCGTCATAAGTGGAGAGCCACATCTGTCCATCCTTGTCCACATACGCTGTGTGAATCATATTCGTTAGTTCCAGCGGATTGACCAATTCGTCTTTCTCATAGTCGTAGTACGACCAACCGCCGCCAGTCGGGTTTACCCATACACGTCCTTGGCAGTCTTCGAGAATAAAGAAATGTTCGCGCAGTTGTCCCGCATAACGGTTGTCTAATTTCGGCGTAAAACGTTTCCATACATTGTATCGGTAGCGCAATACCCCCTCTTCCGAGTCCACACGCCAGATGATGCCGTTTTTATCTACCTTCATTTCCTCGTCATCCTGCGCAATTTGTTTCAGCATACCCATCGGTGCTTCGTCTGCATTCTTCGGCGTGATATGCCGGCGGTCCTTGTCCAGCATATAGTAGTGCCCGTCATAGGTCATCCACCATAACTGCTCTTCTTCGTCCTCATAGATAATATCCACACGGTTGTTCACTTTTGCCTCTTCGCCGTTTTCCATCGCTTTGAATGTCTGGAAGTTATACCCGTCGAAGCGGTTCAATCCGTCCCATGTGCCAAACCACATATAACCCTGTTTGTCTTGTAGGATAGACATCACGGTGTTCTGACTCATTCCGTTTTCTATCGAGTAGTGGCTCACCAAATAGTGTTCCTCGGCACGTAGTCCTGTGTTGCACACCCATCCCAACAGAGCAACTGCCACAATCACTAAATATTTCCTACATTCTTTCATACCTGTATGTGTTTTTCAATAATATTATTTGAATAATTTGGGGTTATATTTGGAGCAAAGAAAATAAATGGCTGATTAGTGCCAATTAACGGATCCTCTGTCTTTAATGGTCTTTTAATGGCAATTATATTGAGCCGTAAATCATAGACTTTCCAGATACCTCCCGTAGGCGGTTTTCATCTCTTTCCCGAGTGCGTGTACTGTTTCTGTGCTAATCCACCTGTTGCGCCATGCTATCTCTTCTATGCAACTCACATAGAACCCTTGTCGGTTCTGTATGGTGGCGATGAAGTTCCCTGCATCGAGCAGACTGTCGCAGTTGCCCGTATCCAACCATGCAAAGCCACGACCGAAAAGTTTCACTTTTAGTGTCCCCTCCTCAAGATACATCTTGTTCAGATCGGTTATCTCATATTCGCCTCGTTTGCTGGGCTTTAGCGCAGCCGCTTTCTCGCAAACCGTCTCGTCGTAGAAGTACAAACCGGGAACGGCGTATTTGCTTTTCGGCTCTGCCGGTTTCTCCTCCAAACTCAGCACTCTGCCATCTTTGTCAAACTCCACTACGCCGTATGCACGAGGGTCTTGTACCTCATAGCCGAAGATGCAAGCACCCTTTTGACCGTTACCTACCATTGCAGCCGCCTCGCGCAACATACCGCTGAAACCTTGCCCATAGAACATGTTGTCGCCCAATATCAGGCAACCTGCCTCGCCGTTGAGAAACTCTCGCCCTAATACAAACGCCTGTGCCAAACCATTCGGCACCTCCTGTATCTTGTATTCCAAGCGCATACCGATACGGCTGCCGTCACCTAATAGTTCGCGAAACATGGGCAGATCGCGCGGTGTCGAGATAACCAGCACCTCCCGTATCCCCGCCAACATTAGGGTGGATAGCGGATAGTATATCATCGGCTTGTCATACACAGGCATGATCTGTTTGCTGATGGCTTTGCTCAGCGGGTACAACCTTGTTGCGCTTCCCCCCGCAAGAATAATTCCTTTCATGGCTAATTACAAAAGTTTAATTTTAATTGCGAATACCGTATTACTTAATTACAAATACCGTATTACACTTTTCCCGCCGACAAAATTACTAATTATTTTTCATATATACAACCGCCCCGCAAAAAATGCCGCTATTGTTTCTTGGCGTGGCAATACCATTGCCCGTTTTGCCCAAAATCGTAAATGCTCTCCACTTTCCCGCTGACCTCACTGTCTTGGTACAGAAAAAGTTGACTCAAAAAAGCATAAAAAATGAGTCAGTCAA
>SAMEA104315427__coassemble_251_pt1 | contig 135659 bp, 120 predicted proteins | sample SAMEA104315427__metabat2_high_PE_027 | metagenome-assembled genome bin SAMEA104315427 (sample SAMEA104315427) | gut metagenome | biome: Monkey gut; feature: monkey-associated habitat; material: faeces | place: China | collected 2013
TATAAGCAACAAAAACGATTCGCTAAAATAAATATCTTATGTCGAACTCACATTAACATATAATTATCCATATAATTAAGCCATTAATTTTTTGTTGTCCTCCGCTAATTGGCGTTATTTTTTTCTTGTTCTCCGCTAATTGCCGTTAATTAGACCATTAATTTTCTATTTTTCCATTTCTCTGTATTATTCTCCATATAATTGGCGTTATTTTTTTTGTTGTTTTCCGCTAATTGTCGTTAATTTAGCCGTTAATTTTCTATTTCTCCATAGTATTTTCTATTATGCTCTATTTCTCTAATATTCTCCATTTCTCCATATAATTTGGCATTACAGAAAGCGGACAAAATACGGTGTACCGTTGCCATTAATTTTTTTCTGCTACAAAACGTTGTATGTCAAAATTGGAATTGTGGGATTCGATACGTATTTCCGCTATAAACTTATGGGATTTAGTACATAATTGACGGAAAAGATTTGGGGATTCCGTTGTTTTTTTGTAATTTTGCAGTCTCGAATTCAGCAGTTATGGATACAGAACGTACTTTCAGGCGGAAGATTTACGCCCAAATGCAGGAGTGGAAACAAACCAAAGATGGTTCTACTGCTTTGCTAATCAAGGGGGCTCGGCGAGTCGGCAAATCAACTATTGCCGAGGAGTTCGCCAAACATGAATACAAAAGTTACATCATTGTGGATTTTGCAGACGCTCCAGCCGCACTATGGGAAGCGGTGGAGAATATCTCCGACAGAAACAACTTTTTTCTGCAACTCCAATTCATATATGGTGTGCGTTTGTATGAGCGGCAATCGGTAATTATTTTTGACGAGATACAGAAGTGCCCTAAGGTACGCGAAGCCATTAAGTACCTCGTCAAAGACCACCGGTATGACTATATCGAAACAGGTTCGCTGTTGAGCATCAAGAAACATACGAAAGATATTGTCATACCCAGCGAGGAAACCCGCTTGACTATGTACCCGATGGATTACGAGGAATTCAAGTGGGCACTGGATGATGAAGTTACCGTTCCTTTGTTGAAAGAGGCACTGGCTAATATGCAGGCGATGGGTGATGCGGTAACGCGCAAACTGATGCGGGATTTCCGGCTTTATATGCTGGTCGGCGGAATGCCGCAAGCGGTAAATACGTATCTTGATACGAACAACTTGGCAGAAGTGGACCAAAAGAAACGTGAAATCATCGAACTCTATTTGGATGATTTCTTGAAGATTGACCCTTCAGGCAAAATCTCGAAACTATTTAGTGCCATCCCTGCTCAGTTGACCGGCAATGCCTCTCGCTATATGCCCACAGGTGTATTAGGGCGAAGCGAAGAACAGGAGACCATGGATGAATTCCTGCGTGATATGGAAGACAGTATGACCGTTAATTTTGCTCATCATGTCAATCATCCTAATGTAGGGTTGCCCTTGCATACAGACTATGGACAATATAAACTCTATATGGGTGATACGGGCTTGTTCATCACATTGGCGTTTTGGGACAAGAGTGTAACGGACAATGAAATCTATCGGAAATTACTGGGCGACAAACTCCCTGCAGATTTAGGCTATGTCTATGAGAATGTGGTGGCGCAAATGCTGGTGGCTGCAGGAAACCGCTTGTTTTACCACACTTGGCGGTCTGCTACATCAAACCACAACTATGAGGTGGACTTTCTCCTTTCCCGTGGGAGCAAACTATGTCCGATAGAGGTAAAATCGTCAGGCTATAAGATGCACAAGTCGTTGGACGAGTTCTGCAAGAAGTTCTCGGCATATATCGGCAACCGTTATCTAATCTATACCAAGGATTTGCACAAGGACGGAATGACCCAATTGGTTCCTGTCTATATGACGGGGCTACTATAAAATCTCAAAAAAAGGAATATGTAAACGGTGTACCGTTGCCGTTAATTTTTTATTCCTCCATTTCTCTATATTGTTCTCCGCTAATTGCCGTTAATTGAGCCATTAATTTTTTTATTTCTCCATATTACTATTCTCCATGTAATTGGCATTACAGAAAGCGGACAAAACACGGTGTACCGTTAATTAAGGCTATAATTATCTATATATATTGCGGGGGTCGTATTTTTTTTGTAACTTTGCAGCGGTATTTTTGTTTTATGTTTTTATGATTATGGAGAGAAAAATACGTTTGTCGGCTGTAGTGGCGGTGCTGCTATGGTGTATTATGCCCGCTATGGCGGAGGATGTGGTGTACCTGACTACGGAGCAGTTCAAGGCGCGAATCTTCGATTATACGAAAGAGAAAGAGTGGAAATACAAGGGGGACAAACCTTGTGTGATTGATTTTTATACCACGTGGTGCGGTCCATGCAAGCGGCTCGCCCCGATAATGGAGGAACTGAGCCAACAATACTGCGACCAAGTGGTGTTCTACAAAGCCGATACCGAGCGGGAACGCGAACTGGCATACGTATTCCAGATATCGAGTATCCCGCAAGTGATGTACATCCCCGTGGAAGGCAAACCCGCATTGCTGAAAGGATTGTATCCGAAAGAGGAGATAGTGAAGATAATTGAGGATTTCCTGCTGGGGAGGAAACGTTAATTTGTTGTTCTCCGCTAATTGCCGTTATTTTGTTGTTCTCCATATAATTGCCGTTTTTTTGTTCTCCGCTAATTGCCGTTAATTAGACCGTTAATTTTCTATTCCTCCATTGTTCTCTATATAATTCTCTGTTGTTCTCCATATAATTGCCGTTAATTAAGCCATTAATTTTTTTTCTTGATCTCCGCTAATTCCGTTAATTTTTTTGTTCTCCATATAATTCTTTATTTCTCCATATAATTCTCTGTTATATTGTGTAATTCGCAAAAAAGCAGTACCTTTGCGGCTGTTTTTGATAGAAATAATAAACTTAATAATATAAGTTGGGGCATTCCAAACATAGAGTAAGTCCCCGTTCCTTTTTTATTTACCTTTTGCGCAGATATAGAAAAGCGCAGTTGTCTAAAGTACGCGGATGCAAAAGTCTGACTTTATCATTGAGGTAAACCATGTCTCGAAACAGTTTGAGGATGGTAAGTTTGCCTTAGACGATGTGAGCCTTCAGGTTAAGAAAGGCGAGTTTGTAACAATCTTAGGTCCTTCGGGCTGCGGTAAGACCACTCTGCTGCGATGTATTGCAGGTTTTCAGGTGGCGACGTCGGGAGATATTCTATTGAACGGCAAAGACGTAACGGATATGCCGCCGCACAAGCGCCCCGTGAATACGGTGTTCCAGAAGTATGCCTTGTTCCCCCATTTGAATGTATTTGAGAATGTGGCTTTCGGTTTGAAACTGAAAGGTGTGGCGAAAGCCGAGATGGAGAAGCGCGTAAAGAAAGCGCTTAAGATGGTGAGCATGTCGGACTATGAGTATCGCGATGTGGATTCGCTGAGCGGCGGTCAGCAACAGCGTGTTGCCATCGCGCGCGCTATCATCAACGAGCCGGAAGTGCTGCTATTGGACGAACCTTTGGCGGCACTCGACCTTAAGATGCGCAAGGATATGCAAATGGAGTTGCGCGAGATGCACAAGAAACTCGGTATCACCTTTATCTACGTTACCCACGACCAAGAAGAGGCACTTACCTTGAGCGACCGCGTAGTGGTAATGCGCGAGGGAAAGATTCTGCAGATAGGTACTCCCACAGATATATACAACGAGCCGAACAGTTGCTTTGTGGCAGATTTTATCGGCGAAAGCAACCTGCTTGATGCCACCATGGTACACGACCGATTGGTACATTTCTGTGGCCGCGACTTCGAGTGCGTGGACGAGGGTTTCGGCGAGAACCGGGAAGTGGATGTAGTGGTTCGTCCCGAAGACTGGTATATAGGGTATGCGGACGAAGGGCAAAGGACAAAGGACGAAGGACAAGAGACCGCTGCGCTGAAAGATTTGGATCCTGTGGCGGCAGCGGATGCGGAGGACTATACGAGCGCCCCATGGCAGTTGTACGGCGTGGTGCAGAGTTGTATCTTCAAGGGCGTGCACTACGAGATGACGATGCTGACGGACAACGGCTACGAACTGATGATACAGGACTATCACGCTTACGCCCCCGGCCGCAGAGTGGGGTTGGTGGTGAAGCCGGAGGATATACAGGTGATGAAAAAAAGCCATCTATGCAACACGTTTGACGGCAAGGTATTGGACGGCAACAAGGTGGAGTTTCTGGATGCGGAATGGGACATCAGCGACCGCACTGCAGAGCGTTTCAGCGTAGGCGAAGAGGTGGACGTGGAAGTGGATTTCGAGCGTGTGAACCTACAAGACGACGAGGAAGACGGTGTACTGCAAGGCGAGGTATATTTTATCCTATACAAAGGCGACCACTATCATCTGCAGGTTCGTACCGACGACGGCGACGACCTATACGTGGACACCAACGATGTATGGGACGACGGCGACCGTGTGGGCGTGAAGATAGCGCCGAGTTATATCCGGCTCTACAAGAAGCAGGCCGAAGGACCAAAGACAAAGGACGAAGGACAGGGGAGCGATGAAAACAAGTAAATGGGGACGTATGCTGCAGTCGCGGCGTACGTGGGCGTGGCCTTATGTGCTGTTCCTAATCTGTCTTGTGCTGCTGCCGCTGCTGCTGATCGGCGTATATGCGTTCACCGACCCGCAGGGGCATTTCACGATACAGAATTTTGTAAGTTTCTTCACCAAATCGGAGGCGGTAAACACGTTTATCTACTCGCTGGCTATTGCGCTGATAACGACCATTATATGCTTGGTAGTAGGTTATCCGGCAGCGTATATCATGGCGATGCAGTCGTTCCGTACGCCTGCCGTGATGGCGATATTGTTTATCCTACCGATGTGGATCAACTTCCTGCTGCGTACGATAGCCACGGTGGAGTTGTTCCATATGTTCGGTTTGCCGTTGGGCGAGGGTGCATTGCTGTTCGGTATGGTATATGATTTTCTGCCGTTTATGATCTATCCGATCTACAACACGCTTCAGAAGATGGATATGAGTTTGGTGGAGGCGGCGCAAGACCTGGGGGCGAACCGCTTCAAGGTGTTTACGAAGGTGATATTGCCTCTGTCGATGCCGGGTGTGTATTCGGGTATCATCATGGTGTTTATGCCTACGGTATCGACTTTTGCGATCTCGGAGTTGCTGACGCACAACAAGATAACGCTTTTCGGCTCACTGATACAGCGCAGTTTCTCGGAGGGCGGTATCACGATGTGGAACTACGGTGCGGCACTGTCGCTCATTCTGCTGATAATCATCGGTATGACCTCGTTCTTCGGACAGAAAGACGAGAATAACAGGGAAGGAGGCATAGTATGAAAAACGGTTCGATGGTGGAACGCCGCGGCTTTTGGTCCCGCTTTGCCGGTCAGGCGTATCTATGGCTGATATTGGTGGTGCTGTATGCGCCGATACTCCTTATATTTATATTCTCGTTCACCAAGAGCAAGGTTTTCGGCAACTGGACGGGCTTTACCTTCGGGCTGTATGAGAACCTGCTGACGGGATATGACTACGTCGATCAGGTGCAGGTGGATCCGAACCTGTACCGCGCGATGCTCTACACGGTGATAGTCGCCCTGTCGGCTGCGGTGATGTCGACGCTGCTCGGTACATTGGCGGCGATAGGTATCTACAACATGCGCCAGCGCGACCGGCGTATCATCACTTTTATGAACTCGATACCGATGATCAATCCCGATATTCTGACAGGTATATCGCTGTTTCTTCTGTTTGTGTTCCTGGGGATAAGCCGCGGTCTGGCGACGGTAATCATAGCGCATGTGGTGTTCTGTACGCCCTACGTGGTGCTGAGCGTGATGCCGCGACTGACAAAGATGAACCCGAATATCTACGAGGCGGCGCTCGATCTGGGTGCTACGCCGCTGCAGGCACTGCGCAAGGTGCTGATGCCGGAACTATGGCCGGGTATGATTTCCGGTTTTATATTGTCCGTCACGCTGTCGATTGACGACTTTGGCGTAACATTCTTCACGAAAGGCAGCAACGGTCTGGAGACGCTGTCCACCTTTATTTATGCGGACGCACGCAAGGGCGGTCTGACTCCCGAGTTGCGTCCTCTATTCAGCCTTATCTTCCTCACCATTCTGGTGCTGCTGTTGATAATCAATCTTCGTACTAACAAACAACAAAAATCTATTAAAAAGAAATGAAACGTTCCTTTTTTGCTTTGGTGCTGATGGCAGCACTGACTTTTGCAGGTATAACCCTTCCGGCTGCCTCTCAGGCTGCTGACCGTGCGCACACGCTGAAGGTGTATAACTGGGCAGACTATATTGACATGGATAATGTACTCAACACGTTCCCTGCGTGGTACAAGGCGCAGACGGGCGAGGACGTAACCATACAATATTCGACTTTCGACATCAATGAGTCGATGCTGACACAGATAGAGGTGGGACACGAGGACTATGATGTGATTTGCCCGAGCGAGTATATCATAGAGCGTATGCTGCGCAACAACCTTCTGCTGAAGATAAACAAGGACTTCGGCGAGACCCCCGACTACACAACCAACGTAGCACCGTTTGCGATAGAGAAATTCCAAGAGATGGCTCCCGACAGCAGTGTGAATGTGGCAGACTATACGGTGGGCTATATGTGGGGAACGACGGGTATTCTGTACAATCCGGCTCACGTGGACGCCGCCGACCTGAAGTCGTGGTCGTTTCTGACCAATCCGAAGTTTGCGGGCAAGATCTTTATGAAAGACGCTTTCCGCGACATCTATTCGTGCGTGGTGCTGTATGCATACAAAGATGAGATTGCGCGCGGCGAGGTAACCCGCGCCGACCTGGTGGCACACATCACTCCGGAGCGTATCCAGCGTGTAGAGGACACGCTGAAGGTAGCGAAGGGCAATATTGCCGGCTGGGAAGTGGATTTCGGCAAGGAGGAGATGTGCAAAGGCAACTCGTGGATGGATGTGGCATGGTCGGGCGACGCTCAATGGGCTATCGATGAGGCTGCAGAGGGCGTGGAACTGGACTATATCGTACCGGAAGAGGGTTCGAATGTATGGTTCGACGGCTGGTGTATCCCCAAATATGCCGTGAACACCAAGGCTGCCAGTTACTTTATCAACTATCTGTGTATGCCGGAGAATGCTATTCTGAATATGGAGGAGATCGGTTATGTGAGTGTAATCGCATCGCCCGAGATACTGGAATGGGCCGACGACGCAGCCGAGAACGAGGATACGGTGGACCTGAGTTATTTCTTCGGCGAGGACGCTACGGCGGTACACGCCAACCAAGTGTTCTACCCGGACAGAAGTCTGATTGAGCGTTGCGCACTGATGCACGATTGCGGCGATCAAACCAAGGATATGCTGGAGATGTGGAACCGCGTGAAAGGCGACAACCTGTCGAGCGGAATGGTAATTTTCTTGGCAGTTGTGCTGGTTTTGGTTGTCGGTGGTATCATTTTTGCTGCTGTCAATAGGAACAAGAAGAAAGCCCAACAGCGCGGACGAAAGACGAGGAGATAAAAGACCGCCTGCGGCTGTTGGAGGTTGGACCGCTTGCGCTGTTAGACCGCCTGCGCTGTTGGAGGTTGGATGTTTTGGGGTGGGCTGCGGCTGTTGGAAAAAGATGATGATGTACCACTCCTTGCACCCCGATTGGGGTGCAGGGAGTATGGTGCATATATAGATTTAGGAGTTGATACGGGATGTCTATCCCTTGCTCATCCCTTGCGTATCCCTTGCTAAATCGAACGGGATAAAACCGATATAGGTTAGTATAAGAAAAGAACAAGACTGATATGAAGCGAAAGAACCGATTCTTGGTAGTACTTGCCCTATTGCTATGGGGCATGGCAGGCTATGCGCAACCATCACAGATGGAAACCGACTATAACCGTATTGCAGAACGCTTTGAGGCACGGGACAAGACGCTGCAGAAGGACCTGAAAACCTATCTGCAAAAGTATCCGTACACTACGTACGAGGACGAGATACACTTTATGTTGGGTGTGCTGCAAGCCGAGAAAGCCAAATGGAAACAGGCAAGCAAAGAGTTGGAACAGGTGGAGTATAAGGCGCTGACCCGCCCGCACCAGGCAGATTATCAGTTCTATCGCGGCTACTGCTACCTGATGCTGCAGCAATACTCGCGTGCGGCGGTCTATTTCGCGCAACTGAAAAAGACGGCGAACCCCTATACCACCAAGGCTACATACTACTACGCCTATACGCAGTACAAACAGCAGAACTACGACAAGGCGCTGCCCGTGCTGCTGTCGATAGAGGACATGAGCGAATATGAGAAGACCGTACCTTATTATATCGTGCAGATCTACTATGCACAGCAGGAATATACCGAGGTGGAGCCGCGTGCGGAGGCACTGCTGGCAGCCCAACCGGGCAATGAGAACAATGCGGAACTGCATCGTATGCTGGGCGAGATGTACTACCTGAAAGGGAGTAAGGACAAAGGAATAAGGACAAAGGACAAAGGAATAAGGACAAAGGAGGAAGGACAAAGGACCGCTTCGCTGAAGGACTTGGAAAAAGCGGTGGAGCACCTGCAGGCATACGAGAAGCAGGTGCGCTCGACCGATGTGCCGTTAGTGCGCAACGATCTCTATCTATTGGGAATGGCGGAGTATCAACTCGGCGCATACAAGGAGGCGGTCGGTTACCTGAAGCAGGTGAAACAGGAGAACGACACGATCTCGGAGAGCGTGTGCCTGACGCTGGGAAACGCGTATATCCGACTCGGTCAGCCCGAGCAGGCGAAACTATCGTATCAGGCCGCTGCCGCCTATCGGTTGACGCCCGTAGTTCGCGAGGAAGCACTCTACAACTATACGCTCTGTACTTATAACTCGTCCACTGCTCTCGGGGAGAGCGTGCGTGCGTTTACCGACTTTCTGAACGAGTTTCCGGACAGCAAATACGAGAACGAGATCTATGCGCTGTTGAGCGATGCGTTTGTGCGGTCGCGCAACTATGCTTCGGCGTTGTCGGTATTAGATTCGATAGACCATCCGACGGACAAGATGCTGCAAACCAAGCAATATCTGCGCTATCAGTTGGGTGTGGACGCTTTCTTGCAAAACAAGATGGATCAGGCACGCGTGCGTATGACGGAAGTAATCGACCATACAAGGGAGTCGGCGCAATACACGACCGAGGCGTACTATTGGCGTGCGGAGGCAAATTACCGGTTGCGCGACTATACAGCCTGCATCAGCGACCTGAACAAGTATATGGCGCAGAGCGATGTACGGCGGTCGAGCAACTACCTGCAGGTCAACTACCTGAGCGGCTATGCCTATTTTGCACAAAAAGACTATCCGAAAGCGCAGACGCAGTTTTTGCGCTATATAGACAATGCCGACGCGAACGATCCGACCTACGCCGATGCGCTCAACCGTATAGGCGACTGCTATTTCAATGCGCGTAACTTCCCGTCAGCCATTGCCTACTACGGTCAGGTGGTGGACAAGAACGGCACGGGGGCGGATTATGCCACGTTCCAACGCGGATATGCACAAGGTTTGCAACACAAATACAATGAGAAGATAAATACGATGCGCACACTGGTATCGCGCTATCCGAAGTCGGACTATGCGGACGACGGCCTCTACGAGATGGCGCGTGCGCAACTGCAGTTGGACGACGAGCGTGCGGCGATAGCCTCGTATGAACAACTGCTCCAGACCTACCCGAACAGCAACCTCGCCCGCAAGGCGTCGCTGGAGCGGGCTATGCTCTACCGCAACCTGCACGAGGACGCCAAAGCCATTGCCGCCTACAAGCATACGATAGAGACCTATCCAGCTTGCGAAGAGGCCTATACGGCGTTGGACGGTCTGGAGGCACTCTATGTGGAGAACGGAAATATCAACGAGTATCTGGCTTATACCAAGCAACTCGGGCGCATGAACATGCAGGTTACCACCCAGGACGACTCGCTCAGTTTCGCCTCCGCGGAACTGCAATACATGCAGGGCAATTACCAGCGTGCGGCGTCGGCGTTGGCAGTCTATCTCGGCAAGTACTGCCCGGGCAGCCGCTACTGCACGACGGCACAATACTATATAGCCGATTCCTATTACCGCCTGGGCAAGAAGCCCGATGCCCTGCGCGAATACAAGGCGCTGACCGACATCACAGGCAACCCGTATATGGAGGAGGGCTGTATGCGTGTGGCGGAACTGAGTTATGATGCACAGGATTACCGCACCTCGCTCGACTATTTCTACCGAATGCTCTCGCAGGCATCCGACCGCGAAAAGATCAATATCGCCCGTTTGGGTATTTTGCGTTGCAGTTACTACATAGGCAACCACCAGTCAACGATTGACATTGCCACCCAGATACTCGCCGACGAACCCGTGGCGGACGATGTGCGCAAGGAGGCGCTGTATAATCGCGCAAAGGCATACGTTGCCATGTCGCAATACGAACAGGCCATCGGCGACCTTACCCCGCTGGCGAAGGAGGTGCGCACCGCTATAGGCGCGGAATCCAAATACTTGGTTGCCGATTGCCGGTATCGTCTCGGTCACCTCGACCAGGCAGAGGCGGAGGTGATGTCGTTTGCAGGGATGAACACCCAGCAACAATACTGGTTGGCACGCGCATTGGTGCTGCTATCGGACATCAATATGCGTCGCGGCGATGATTTCCAAGCCCGCCAATATCTGCTTACCCTGCAAGCGAACTACCATGGGCAGGATGACATTGCCACGATGGTGAGCGAGCGTATTGCCGCCCTCGACGAGAAAGAAAGAGAACAAGTAGTAGAACCCGAAAGCGAAGACTGATATGAAGCGCATTATATTAATTGTTAATTGTACATTGCTAATCGTACATTGTGCCTTTTCCCAAGATACCACCCTTACCCGCAATGTGACGGTGGAGCGTGAGTTTCAACCGATTGTGCAGTCGGCGGGCAAGATAAACGTCCGTCCGAAAGTGCAGGAGACCACTCTGCCTGCCGCAGAAGTGGTTTACTCCGATTATAATGCCACTCTCTCGCCGGCTTTCAACACCAATTCGCTTCTCAGTCAGCCGATGCGTTTCACCACCCCACACCAATACAACGGATATGTGCGTGGCGGACTGGGGCATACCAATACGCTGTTCGATTTCGGCTACCGGTTGGATGACCAGAAAAACAGCATTCTGGATGTCTATGCCAACCATCGTGCCGAATGGGGTCGTCGGGCAAACAGCAATACCCGCATAGGTTTCGATTTCCGTCATACTTTCTCTACGTGCGACCTCTATTTCGGTTTTCGCGGAGCGAACCGTTTCTATACCCGCTACGGGCGGTACTACGATGGCGACAAGGGTCTGACGGCGGCGCACTATCGCGATTTGCAGCCCGAGGACAAACAGAATATATGGACGGTAGATGCGTTTGCGGGTGTGAAGAGCAACAACAAATCGGATATCCAATACCAGGCGCAAGTGGGCTATACGCTTTTTGCGCTGCCCGACTATGTGTCGGAACACCAGGTGCGAACCACGGCCAACATTGATTGGAGCAGCGACGCACACCACGTGGGCGGAAGGGTCTATGTACAGAACTCGTTTCTGCAAACCGACCAAGTGGCGGACACGCTGTTCAACTCGCGCCACGCGCTGCGTATAGAGCCGTACTATGCCTACCTGGGACGCCGTTTCTCCATCCATGCTGGTGTGAACTTCGACATCAATATCGGTCGCGGGCAGTTCTTGTCCAATCTGGATCAGGTTACGTTTGCGCCCTCGCCCAAGGTGGAGTTTGAGGCACAGATAGCCAAGAAATGGCTTACTATGTATGGTATCGCGCAGGGGAGTCTGAATACGGGAACGCTGCAAGCCTATATGGCAAGTATGCCCTATCGTGCTATAGATCCGGGTATTACGTCGCACCACGTGGGCGGCTATACGCCTATAGATGCGCAACTTGGTTTCCGTATCCGCCCGTATCGCGACTTGCTGATAGATATCTACGGCGGGTATGCCTACCAGAAGAATAAGATCACCACAGTGGCTACGGTGGATTCAGTCACTGTCGCAGGGGTACCCATACTTCCCGGTACGTTCACTTATTTCTACGGCGACTACGGTCGCGGCAAGATAGGTGCAGCGTTTTCCTATCATTATCAGGATATAATCACTATCCACCTGTGGGGCAACTACTATTTCTGGCAGTCTTTCCGCCAGGAGAACATAGAGAACGGCTATTTCACCAAACCCGGATATAGTGTGCCTGTGCGTGCGGACGGGGTGTATGACCGTGCAGCGTGGGATATGGGGTTGCGTATAGACGCACGTATAGACAAGCATTGGTCGCTCTACAGCGACAACCGCTTCAGCGGCAGCCGCACCGCTTTGGTCTCAATGCCCGATGCCAACGGTTCGTATGAGCGCACCCTCAAACCGACCATCCAACTGAGTCTCGGTTGCCAATATGAGACAGTAGTAGGCAGCAAGTCGTTCCGAGAGAAGACCACGCAGCCTAATCTGGTGGTGTTCTTCCAACTCAACAACTACATCCATCGCCACAACGACATCTGGTATGGCTATCAGTCGGAGGGCATCAATTTCCTGATGGGTGTAACCTACAAGTTCTAAATCAAAGGGAGAAAAGATAATCCAACGCTTCCGTGATAGCGGAGGCGGGCAGAGTCCGGTTGATGACCGGTTCGCCGATGCGGCGCAGGAGTGTGAAATTTGGGTGCACTTCCGTTGCGGCAGTGTCGTCTCCGTCGGATTGCGAGACGCTGTTTTTCTTATCTTGCGACATCAGTTCAAGGAGCCGCGAGTGCTCTTGGCAGTTGCAAACAGGGCGTCCGTAATAGTCCAACATCAGGCGGGTCAGTTGCTGTAGCGGTTCGCGCGGGCAACCGAGATGCACCACACTCAGATAGAGTTCGGCAATCATTCCCCATAGCACACAATAGCCGTGCGGCGGCTGCGGATTCCGGTGTTGCTCCAAAGAGAGCGACTCTATGGCGTGTCCCACGGTATGCCCGAAATTCAACGCATGGCGCAATCCCTTTTCGTGGGGGTCCGCCGCCACAATACGTTGTTTCACAGCCAGACTCTTCTCTATCAGCGGAGCCAAATCGTTTATCCGGTCTTGTGCTTCGTCGGCCTGCATAGCCCGCAGATATGCCTCTATGTCAAATGCCAGGAGTTGTTGCCAATGGTCTTTGGACGACAGCAGGGCGTGCTTGAGCATTTCTGCATAGCCGCTGAGGAACTCCTCCTGCGGGAGCGTCTGCAAAAACCGTGGACAGATGATGGTCTCCACCGGTTCGGCAAAAGCACCGATACAATTCTTCAGTCCGTGATAATTAAACCCTGTCTTTCCGCCCGACGAAGCATCCACCATAGCCAGCAGCGTGGTGGGGATATTCAGAAAGTCAATTCCGCGTTTGTAGGTGGCTGCCGCAAACCCGCCGAGGTCGGTGGTCAGTCCGCCGCCTATGTTGATAAGCAGCCCCTGACGGGTAATATGATGCTTGAGGAGAAAATCCCATATCCGCTCCACCGTCTCTATCGTTTTGTTTTCTTCCCCTGCCGGAATGGTCAGGAGCGGGTAGGTACACGCTGTAGAAGTAAGGAGGATATAAGGTGGACACAAAGAGGACAGCAGGCAAATCTGTGTCTGCGGATAACGCGCCACAATAGGTGCAAGCGTACTCTGTAGGTCCCGGGCAAAAAGCATTGTCTATTTCACATCGGCATTAAATTGTATCTGCTGCGAAGTGAGAATATACGGCGATACGATATGCAGGTCGGTGCCACTGCTTAATCCGGCAGGTATCACAACCGTTTTGCTCGCGCCGGGCAGAAGTCCAGCCAACGAAGTGGAGGAGCGGACATCGCCAATGGCGAAGTAGGCATCACGATAGAGTGGGGCGACACCTTCGTTGGTAACGGTAACAAAGGTTTGGGTATTGTCGGTCTTACATTCCGTTACGCGGAAACAGTAGCCGCTAGCCATACCAGCCGACTTAAATCGTGCCGTGGTACCATAACTTCCACTTGGGGCATCATTGGCTATCATAAACGAGATATGGTATTTCTTAGCCATCTCCTCCCATGTATGTCCGTACATACCTGCCGGATTGAGGAAATTTTTCTGTTGCTTGTGTAGTAACTGACCTCTCCGCCGCATACGCCTGTCTGCCAGCGGATCCCCTTGCCGATAGCATTCCAGTTCTCCTCGTTGTATCCGTCCGAAGACCCTATCTCGTGCCCTTTGTGCATAAACGAGTCGTCAAATAGTCCGAATTCCAATGCCATCAGCGTCTTGTCTGCCACAACGGGGCTATACGCATCGTCGGCAGCGTCAATAGAGACGAGCCACGGAATACGCACCACGGAAGCCAAATGGATGAAAAACTCTTTCTGATAGGCTTTCGAGGGGAAATTGGTGCCGAGTTTGGGAGTTGTGCCATAGGTATGATACTCCGACCAATGTCCGAAGCCGACCTCCAAGAAGGCAATACGCGGGTCTTCGTTGTAGCGGGCAGCCAGATCGGTGTAGAACTGCTTGGTGAACCATTGCAGTTCGCTATTGCTCCAGTCGGCGTAGTAGGTCGGTCCGTCGCCGCCGGGGTTTTTGCTATAGGTCTCGTGGTAATCAGACAGATTCTTGATATATTGGGGTACGGCGGTAGTGCCTTCCTTGCCATCGACATCAGTGCTGTTCGGGTACTCATAGCGGAAACGGATGATAGCCTGATGTCCGCGCGAAGCAATGTCGTTGAGTATATTCTCGAGGTAAGACCAGTTGTACTGTATCTTGCCATCCTTTTTCCCAGTAACCACCTTACACGGGAGACAATAGTGGAACTCCAGACTGATGGATGATTTATATTCGTTGATACGCCCATGCGACGGCCACATCACCAGTCCGGTCATCGGCTGAACGGCATCCACACGGCTGCTTACTGCCACGCGACTGGCATCATCGGGTATGGCAGGGGCGGAGAAGGTGATACTATCCAAGTCGGACACTGTGTATTTGCCGTCTTTCCAAAGGTACATCTGCGAGAAGGCAGATACCGTCATCAGCAAAGCCAGAAATGTGGAAAAAATGTGTTTCATGATGTGTTTGTTTTTGTAGTCCGAGATATTTGTAGTACCTTTGCAAGGTATATCGGCTACAAAGGTACTCATTTTTAGGCACATGGCAAAACAGAAAGCACATTTTTATGTGGTATGGCAAGGTCGCACTCCGGGGATTTATACCTCGTGGGCGGAATGTGAAGCACAGGTAAAGGGCGTAGCCGCCAAATACAAAGGTTTTGCCACGCGTGCTGAAGCCGAAAAAGCCCTTTCGGAGGGTTTCGAAGCCTATATGGTGCCGCTCAGGAAAAAAGAGACTCCCACGGTCAGTACCGCCCAATATAAACCGATATATCCTGCATTGGCGGTAGATGCTGCCTGCTCGGGCAATCCCGGCGTATTGGAGTTCCGCGGTGTGATAGCCGATACGGGTACCGAGGTTTTCCACCGTGGTCCCTACAAAGGCGGCACCAACAACATCGGCGAGTTTTTAGCCATAGTCTTGGGCTTGGCGTATCTCAAACAGAATAATCTGCCGTGGGCGTTGTATTCCGACAGCCGTACTGCCCTGTCGTGGTTGCGCAAAGGCAAAGCGCAGACCAAACTCGAACTGACCCCGCAGAATGCCGAACTATTCGATATGCTGCAAAAAGCCGAGCAATGGCTTGCCCGAAACACCTACACCACTTCTGTCTATAAATGGGATACCGAGCATTGGGGCGAGATACCCGCTGACTTCGGCAGAAAATAAGATACACTTTATTCCACTTTTATATCCGGGACCTCGTCCTGACTGGCATGGATACTCTCCTGCTGGCGGTTGCGCAGTTCTGTCTGCTCGCGGCTGACGCTCATCATAATGCCAAAATAGACACTGGTTATCAGCACACTCGTTCCGCCTCGGCTGATAAGGGGCAAAGGTTGTCCCGTTACGGGTCCGAGCCCCACCGCCACAAGCATGGAGATGAGTGCCTGACAGGTGAGCATGAGTGCCAAGCCCATCACCATCAGCATAGCGGCGTAGTCTCCATAGCGCGTAGAGATAAAACAAGCGCGGAAAAGCAGCCACAAATAGAGTGCAATAACCACCAATGCACCCACTATGCCCGATTCCTCGACGATGATGGCATAGATATAGTCGGCGTATGCAAGTGGCAGATAATCACGCTCTTTGCTGTTGCCAGGCAGTACTCCGAAAGGCGATTTGCCCCCACGTGCGATGGCTACGTTGGCATACGCCTCTTGGCGGTTCTCGTCGGTGATAACGAAGGGGGCAGTTTTGTCGTCGGACGTACCGGCAAACTTGCGGTCGATACGTCTGACCCATGTCTCCGCACGTCCGAAAAGTCCTGTCATTTCGCGGTCTTGGCGTACAAAACCGAACTCGACAATACAATAACCTAATACAAGGAAAATAATGGCAATGCCAGCCGTGGAGCCCAAGAACTTAAACGGAATACGTGCCAGTATCCACAGCAGGAAAACGATTCCGCAAATCAAAATGGCTGTGGACAGGTTGCTCGTCATCACGGGCATAGCCACCACAGCGGTGATTCCGAGTGTCCAAAAGAAATACTTGCGCTTGTCCGCCTCTGTCTTGATACGCGAGAGCAGGTCTGCCACCACGATGATAAGCGATAGTTTCGCCAACTCGGAGGGTTGGAATGGAATTCCGGCTATTTTTAGCCAACGTGTGGCACCATTGAGCGTAATGGCAAACGGATTATGCGGCACTAATAAAGACCATACCATTATCACGGAAAGCAATAGTACTACATATCCGCCGATACGTACCACATAGGACGGCATAAACTGTATCAGAAAAGCCAGCACCACGCCCCCAACCATAAAAAGGATCTGTTGCCCCACCGGACCGAGAACGGAATGGTCTTTATAAACCAGCATACTGGACGCGGAAAACAATGCAATGATTGCCACCACAATCATTGAGATATAAATCGCCCACAGCGTCTTGTCCGTATTTTGTAAGTTTGGTAGTTTCATTGTGTTTTGCCTCCGTTAATTACCGTTAATTTGTCGTTAATTTCTGCAACCAATTTGTTATAGGATCGTTATAGGATGGTTATAGGATAGAAAGGGCTATCCACCCGACATCCACCTGACTTTTCATTATGCATTGTGCATTGTTTTAGTGTTTTCGGAGGATTTCGACCGAGCAGTCGCGCCAGTGCTGCAAGTAGCCCGCCGTCATCTGCATATTGCGCATATCGCTTGCGTCCCACACGGGCAGCCCCCACCAGTCGTCTGCCTGCCATTGTTTGAGTTGGCGGCAACGGCTTTGCAGCACATAGACCACGCCGAAATAGCGGTTGCCAATACGGAAACGGTCAAGACACAGCAAACGGTGGTGCTTCTGACTTACCAGGATATTGCGCCATACAATGTCCGCCCGCTGCTGCGGCTCTGCCCGATACCCTTCGCCATGCAGGTTGATTGTTACGGAATCGGCATAGATAGCATAGTCGGGCTGCAACTTGACAGGTTTGAGCGTTTCGATAAGCAGCACATCATCGCGATAGACGAAACAGAGCGAGTCGGGGCGGAAAGGCAGGTCGTACAGTACGCTTTCTACAAACCGTTTGCCCTTATATTCAGGCAGGCTATCGGCGGCTACAAAGTGTGCCCCGTACGAACCGTCCGAAGTGTTCTGCTCAATCTTCGGCTGGTCGGTAAAATGCCAATAGACCTGCGACAGGTTGTCCGTAATACGTCCCGTCGGGGCATCATACTGCCATCGGTCGCCCGTTGACAGCCCCCGTACTGCAGAACAGGACGAAAGCGCCCCGAGCAGGAGCAGCAGGAAAAGATATTTGTATCGTGCCATCATTTGCTGTATTCTTCAATCCGTTTTTCCAACATCTCCACCTGGTGCGGGAGCAGGTCGCCTTTCTCCGCCGCCTCGCGGAATATAGGCAGATATTTCTTCCACATATCCATACCGTAGTGCTGCACCACAAGCCACACAGCAGACGTAGCGTCGCCTATTTCCTTCTTACCCAACCAACCGCGTGCGGTATAGAGCGAGTCCACAAACTGCATGTGGAGCGTGTCGGTGCGGAGCATTTCGCGGTTGAGGCTGTCCGTCTCGGGCGCATTGGCATAGTAGGCTGCCACGTAGCGGTGGCGGATCGATTGGTCTTCGTCCCAGATCGCCATCAGTTGGTCGTACAGCGGGTGTTCGTAAGCGGCGACCGCCCGTGTGTAGCGGGCTTTGTTCTCGCCCGCTATCGTCTCCCAGCGGGGATCGCTATGCAGGCTTTGCAGATCCGCATCGGCATCTATCCGGCGGCTGTACCATTCGGGAAAACGTTCCAGCATCGTCCCGAGACGTTTGAACGCCTCGTCCGTCTCCCCCGCCTTGGCGGCACAGCACGCGGCATTGTAGAAATTGTTGCTGCCTGCGCCCTGACACATCAGCGCTTCCCCGTACAGGGCGGAAGCAGCGGCATAGTCGCCCGCCATATAGCACGAGTCGGCTTGGTACGCCAGCGACAACAATTTCGCGGACGGAGGCTGTGCCATTCCCTGCAATACCCCCAACAGCAGTCCGATTGCCAAAATTCTTGTATTTTTCATACGGTTCGGGGATTATAATTTCCGAACTGCTGCCATAAACTGGTCACCACGGTCTTCGTAGGAGTGGAACAAGTCGAAACTTGCACAGCACGGCGAAAGCAGTACGGTATCGCCCTCGCGGGCAGCGTGGTAGGCTCCGAGAACGGCGTCGTGGAGGTTGTCGGTGTCGATGATGTTCAGTCCGAACGCACCGAAATGCTCACGAAGTTTCTCGTTGTGCAGACCCATAAACACCAATGTGTGGCATTTCTCGCGCACAAGGTCGTCTATCTCCGAATAGTCGTTGCCTTTGTCCTTCCCGCCGAGAATGAGGACGGTGGGAGTGGTCATCGCTTCGAGTGCATACCAGCAGGAATTGACATTCGTTGCCTTGGAGTCGTTGATAAACCGCACGCCACGCACGGTCGCCACGTATTGCAGACGGTGTTCCACACCGGCAAACCGGCAAAGACTCTCGCGGATGACATCGTTCTTGATGTGCAGAATCTGTGCTGCCAACGATGCCGCCATAGAGTTGAGTTGATTGTGTTTGCCTTTCAGACTAAGTTGGTCGGTGGGTACTTGCAACGGTTCTGCGACATTGATAATCAGGTTGTTATGCTCAATCCATGCCGCGTTCACGCCACCGATATTGTTGCCCGATTGTACGGGTGTCTCAAAACCAAACGGATAGAGTGTCGCCCCCGGGCGGAGTTTGTGAATCTCCTTGTCGATGACAGGGTCTTCCGCCCAATAGATGAACGCATCGTCCTGGCTCTGGTTCTGCGTGATACGAAACTTGGCGTTCACATAGTTCTGAAAATCAAAGCCATAGCGGTCGAGATGGTCGGGAGTGATGTTCATCAGAATGGCGATGTTGGCACGAAAATCGTACATATTGTCTAATTGGAACGACGACAATTCAATCACGTAGTAGTCGTGCTGTTCGTGCGCCACCTGCAAGGCTAACGAGTTGCCGATATTGCCTGCCAATCCGACATTGAGTCCTGCACGGCGAAGAATATCGTAGATGAGCGAGGTCGTAGTGGTCTTGCCGTTAGAACCGGTGATGCAAATCATCTTGGCGTCGGTGTATCGCGCAGCAAACTCAATCTCTGAGATGATGGGCGTACCTTGTGCCTGCAACTGTTGGATCAATGGCGCGGTGAGCGGTATGCCCGGACTCTTGATGACCTCATCGGCATTGAGAATCAGCGACTCGGTGTGATGTCCGTCTTCCCACGCAATGGCGTTCTGGTCGAGCATAGCACGATACCCGGGTTTGATTTCACCCATATCGCTCACAAAGACATCAAAGCCTTTTTCTTTGGCAAGTATCGCGGCACCCGTCCCCGATTCCCCCGCTCCAAGTACTACTATTCGTTTCATAGGTCTGTATTTTTGTTGTTTCCTACGCTGCCGCAAGCGGCGCGAGAGAAATAAAAGAAATTAAGCGGAATATATTTGAATCCTATTTGATTCTATTCGTTCTCTTATCGTATCTTCAATGTTAGTATCGTCAATGCAGCCAAAATCATTGTTACAATACAGAACCGCAGTACGATTTTGGTCTCGTGGTGCAGTTCGTTGCTCCCTTTGAATTTGATGACGCACGTCGGGTCGTTGCGCAAAACCTGTTCTATCGAGGTGCGATAATGGTCGTGAAGCGGGGTGCGTTTCCATACGCGGATATGCTTTCCGCGGCGTTTGGCGAACTTATACACCTGCGTCTGCACAATCACCGACACGCTCTCCAAGAGGAATACTCCGCACAGCACCGGCACCATCAACTCCTTGTGGATAATCACAGCACACACACCGATGATACCCCCGATGGTCAGACTGCCTGTATCGCCCATAAATATCTGTGCGGGGAAACCGTTGTACCAGAGGAAACCCACCAGCGCACCGACAAACGATGCCAGGAAAACCACCAACTCTTCGCTGCCCGGGATATACATCACATCGAAATACTCCGCCCACACATAACTGCCACTGACATAGGCGAGTACAATCAGCGCAACGCCGATAATCGCCGAGTTGCCCGCGCACATGCCGTCCATACCGTCGTTGAGGTTTGCCCCATTGCTCACGGCGGCTACCACAAAGATAGTGAGCAGTACGAAGAATATCCAACCCGCGCGGTATTTATTCTCTTCGCCGAGGAACGAAAACATATCGGCATAGTTGCAGTTGTGGTGTTTCACAAAAGGAATCGTTGTCTGTGTCGATTTGACCGACGGAGTCTTTTCGACGATAGTGATGTTGTTCTCTACGTGTGTTTTAACTGTCTCATTCATAGTTACTTCCGGACTATAGCGGAGAGTCAGCCCCACAATCAGACCGAGCGTAATCTGCCCCGCGATTTTTATCCAGCCGTTCAGTCCGTCTTTGTTGTGGCGGAATGTCTTGATGTAGTCGTCGGCAAAACCCAATGCTCCGAGGATTAGCGTGGTGATAATCATCAGAATCATATAGATGTTGGTCAGTTTGCCAATCAGCAGACAGGGCAACAGGATACTGACGATGATGACGATACCGCCCATCGTGGGCACACCTTTCTTGCCTACGTTGAACGGGTCGGTTTTCTCGTCGCGTTGGGTCTCGGAGATATGTTTGCGTTTCATCAGATTGATGAAATATCTGCCGAAAAAGATACTAACCAACAATGCCAGCATGCCTGCAATGATAGCGCGGAACGAGATGTAGGTCATCAGTCGCGCTCCGGGCAGTTCGTTGAAATATGTAAAGAGAGAATAAAACACGGTTCTAATTATGAATTAATGGTCAATTAACGATAATTAACGGAGTCTTTTTAATGGAACTTTAATGGAGAAAAGAACGGACTAACAGTATTTCCGTATCACCTCGTGGTCGTCAAAGTGGTGTTTCACGCCTTTGATGATTTGGTAATCTTCATGTCCCTTGCCTGCTACAAGAATCACATCGCCTGCTTTGGCGAGCATACAAGCAGTCTTGATTGCCGACTCGCGGTCCTCGATGACAAGGGTCTGGCGCAGTTCGTCTTCGTTGAGTCCTGCCTCCATATCGTGCAGAATATCAGCTGGTTCCTCATCGCGTGGGTTGTCGGAGGTGAGTATCAGTTGGTCGGATCCGCGCTTGGCAATAGATGCCATCATCGGGCGTTTGCCTTTGTCGCGATTGCCACCGCAGCCTACCACGGTGATAAGACGGCTGCCCGATTTGCGTATCTCGTTGATAGTCTGTATCACATTGTCCACCGCGTCGGGTGTATGGGCATAATCAACAATCGCCGTCCAACCTTTGTCGCTGCGGATAGTCTCGAAACGCCCGTTCACAGGGTGGAGTGTCGAAAGCACACGGAGCACTTCCGTCTTGTCGAAGCCGAGGCACATCGCCGCGCCGTAGATACAGAGCAGGTTCGACACATTGAATCGCCCTACCAATGGCACGAACACTTCCTGCCCGTTCACATCGAGCAACATACCGTCGAAACCCTCCTCCAAAATCTTCGCATGGTAGTCTGCGAGGGCGCGCGTAGAGTAGGTGTGTACGTGTGCGCGGCAGTTTTGCGTCATCACAAGTCCGTTTTTGTCGTCCTGGTTGGTAACCGCAAAAGCCGTCTTTTTGAGTCCGTCGAACAGGCGTTTTTTGGTGTCGCGATAGTTGTCGAAGGTCTTATGATAGTCGATATGGTCGCGGGTGAGGTTGGTGAACAATGCCCCGTCGAAATCCAATCCCGCGATACGTTCCTGCGCAATGGCATGACTGCTGACTTCCATAAACGCGTACTCACAACCGGCATCCACCATACGCCGGAGCAGCCGGTTCAGTTCGATGGCATCGGGCGTGGTGTGTGTGGCGGGAACGGATTCGTCCTCCACATAGTTCACCACCGTCGAGAGCAAACCGGCTTTGTGTCCTAATCCGCGTACCAACTTATAGAGTAGGGTGGCGATGGTCGTTTTGCCGTTGGTGCCGGTTACGCCCACCAAGGTCAGATGTTTGCTCGGTTCGCCGAACCAACGACTTGCCAGCAGACCGAGTGCATGGTCGGTATTCTCCACGAACACATAAGTAGTACCGTTGGTGGTGTCGGGGAGATAATCCGTGTTGCTCAATACCACGACGGATGCCCCTTTTTCAACGCACGAGGCAATGAACGTATGTCCGTCCACTGCCGTTCCTGCTTGTGCCACAAAGAGATTGCCTGGCTCCACTCGGCGCGAGTCAAACTGAATCCCGGTTATCTCTCTGTCGGTACTTCCGACGATTTGTTTCACCTCAATGGCTTGCAGTAATTCGTTGATTTTCATATCTTTATCTATTTTCTGTTTCGTTCCAATACTTTGTTTCCGTCTTCGTCAAAGACATAGCAACCGGTGCTTGCCATCGTCTTTTCGGCTACTTTGCGCACCACTGTTCCGCAGTCTTTGCCCGCATCGTAGTATCCGCGTTTGCTCGGGTCATTTATGACGCAAATACATGTGTATTGCGGGTCTTCTTCGGGGAAATAGCCCACGAAAGTGAGTCGGTGTCTGCTCTTGGTATAGCGACCGTTGATGAGCAATTGTGCTGTACCCGTTTTACCCGCTATATGCACAAGATTGCTCTGAGCCTTGCGTTGCCCCCACGGGTTTACCGATGCCGTACCGAGATGATTGTCCCACACGACATCATGCAATGCCCCCTGTATATCCCGTAGTGTGGACGAACTGCAAATGGACGACTTTACCGTCTCTGTACTATATCGTTTTACGGTCTCGCCATTCTGTTGTATTTCTTTTACCAGCACAGGGCGAATCATTTTGCCGTCGTTGGCAATCGCATTGTAAAACATCATTATCTGCATCGGACTCATTTCCACGGAATATCCGTATGACATTTTGCTGAGCGTTACCGTATCTCTCGGCACATCTATTCTGTTCTGTTGTGCACCGGGTATTTCACAATAGACGCTGTCAAGAAGTCCCATTTTGCCTATTCGGTTCACAAATTTCTTCGCACTACCTTCGTAAGCGTGGGTAATTAGTTTTGCCATGGCGATATTGCTTGATACAGCCAATGCCGACCGCATTGTATAGACGGTATCGCGGGGGTGCGCATCGGTGTGGTGGGCTTTAATGTATGTCCAACCGTTCTTATATACCCGCACTGTGTCATCGATATCCGCCTTGCCGTCATCCAGTGCTGCCATCATTGCTATTGTCTTAAAGGTCGAACCGGGTTCCACACGTATTACGGCGTGGTTCTTCATTTCGTAGTATGCGCCGTCTTGGGTACGGTCGAGGTTTACAATGGCTTTTACTTCCCCCGAGTGTGTTTCCATCAGTATGCAGCAACCCCATTCTCCGTCTATTATTTCCAACTGCTGTCGCAATGCTTTTTCGGCAATATCCTGCAAATCGGTGTCTATGGTCGTTACTACATCCATACCGTCTTCGGCTTCCTCTACGGTTACATACTCTGTTCGCCCGCCGATACGTAGTCTTGAACTGACCCCGTCCGTGCCGCGCAATTGCGCTTCAAACGCTTTTTCCAACCCCGCATTGCCGTATCCGTCATCGCCATAGATGCTGCCTATGGTGCGGCTGGCAAGATTTCCGAAAGGTTTTATACGCTTGTGCTGTGCCTCAAACATAATGCCGCTTTTGTATTTACCCAAACAGATCGGGTAAGATTGCTCCAACCGACGCCGTTGCAGGTAGTCAATACGCTTACCGGTTATTTTCGAAGGTTTGGCATTATTCTTATATGCTTTTGTAATAATCCGTTTATACTCCGCCGCACTTCGGTCGCCTACCACGCGGCTCAAGTTATATGCCAGCGAGTCGATACTCTCGTTGAATAGTTTCCCGTTCTTCTCGTGCAATGCCGGTACGCGCATATCCATCGTGATATAGTATTGTGGCATACTGCTTGCCAGAAGGTTTCCGTTGCAGTCGAGGATATTGCCGCGTGTGGCACGGATAGGCTGATTGACCGCTACCTGCTTGTCGGCAATTGCCAACCAACGCTCGCTGTCAAATACCTGTATATAGACAATTTTGCCTACCACAGTTGCAAATCCCAACGTAATTACACTGAATATCAGTGCAAAGCGCAGTATCGTATTTTTTTGTTCGTCGGACACGCTATCCTGTGTTATTTCTTTATTTTTACCGGTGGCGTAGTACTTTCCTTCAGTTCGCTGCCACGTTCATTGAGTGTTTTCACTATCTCCGATTGGCGCGTCGAGTTCACCCATTGCGCGCTGACGGTCAGATATTCAAACTTGGCATCGAGCATTTCTTTCTTCGTGTCGGTTAGTCTATGTTGCTGATACATAGATCGGTACCCGGCGTAGATATAGAACAATATCATCACGATAATCAGTGCAATCAGTTTATACTGTTTGCGTATGCCGTTGCTCAGCAGTTTCTCACCATTGAGCCAACTCTGTATATCGTGTGTATTTATTTTTTTCATTGTGCTATTTTTTCTGCCACTCTCAGTTTCGCGCTGCGGCTGCGTGGGTTGCGTTCCACTTCTTCTTCCCCGGCGGTCAGACCTTTCTCTATCAGTTTGAAGGGGGTCAGGATATTTCCGTAGAAGTCTTTTTCTATCTCGCCTTCTATATTGCCCGAGCGGAGAAAGTTCTTCACCAATCGGTCTTCTAGCGAGTGGTAGGTCAGTACGGCGATACGTCCTCCGGGGCGGAGCAAGTCGCGTGCGGCAACCAACATCTCGCGCAGTGCACCGAGTTCGTCATTCACCTCCATACGCAGTGCCTGAAATAGTCTCGCCAAATCTTTCTTCATCGTTGTCGGCACCTCTATCTCTCCATTATGCATAAGGAGAGGTGTGTTGCGCAAAGCACATTGTACCAACTGTTCCGTCTGTGTGATGGGGGCTTTCTCCCGCTCGCGCACAATCGCACGTGCTATCTGTCGTCCGTTCCGCATTTCGCCATATAAATATAGTACGCGCGCGAGGGTTTCTTCGTCGTAGGTATTTACTATGTCGGCGGCATTGCGTTTGGCGGACTGGTTCATGCGCATATCCAACGGTCCCGCAAATCGGAAACTGAAACCGCGTTCCGCCTCGTCAAAGTGATGAAAACTGACGCCGAGGTCTGCCAGCAAACCGTCTATCTGCTCCACGCCATAGTAGTCCATAAAGTTGCGCAGGTAGCGGAAGTTGCTATGCACAAACTGCCACCTCGGGTCCTTTGTCAGTGCGTCCGATTGGGCATTGCGGTAGGCATCTATGTCTTGGTCAAACGAGAACAGACGTCCCGCCTGCCCCAATTCTGCCATAATCGCCCGCGAGTGTCCGCCGCCACCGAAAGTAACGTCCACATAGGTCCCCGCAGGGTGAATATGTAGTCCCTCTATTGTCTCCGGAAGCATAGCCGGTATGTGGTACACGTTGCTCATGGGTTATCCTTTCATTTTCTGTCTGATTCGGTTCGCAAGGTCTTTCTGGTCGAGTCGTTTCTCTCCGAAATTGGTCGGATTCCAGAGTGCAAAGCGGTCGAGCATACCTACAAACAGTACGTCTTGTTGTGCTCCGATTGTCTCTAAGTTCTTCTTTTGCAGCAAGATACGCCCTTGGTTGTCCATATCCAAGAACTCGGCGTCCGACATAAACTGCATAAGTAGCATTTGGTCTTCGGGGTCCCATTCGTCTAGGGCTTGGCGCAACTGCCCTACTTTCTCGTTCCACACCTGTTCGGGGTAGAAGATGAGACACTCATTGTCCGTATCACGGCGCATAACGATGCGTTTGCTTTCCGCCTCGTTCAAAATCTTTCGATAAGCAGCAGGAACGAAAATGCGCCCTTTTTCGTCTGCTCGTGCCTCGATATTTCCAATAAATGTACTCATTGTTCTTAGTGTATCAGTATAAGAACCGTCTTGGTATATTAAATTGTTAATTAAAAACGTTGCAAAGGTACAACTTTTATTTGAATTACCCCACTTTTCCCCACAAAAAAAATATTCACGCCTTTTTCAACAACTTTTCAACAAAACAAATATTGTTCAAATACTATAGAATCAGTGAGATATGCGCTTTATGAACATTGTGGCGTAAGGTGGAGTGTTTGATGGTGTGCGGATGTGCATGAGTTTTTTCACGGTCAATGTGACAGGTTGTCGTTTAACTCGCTATGATACAGGTAGAAACCGCCTAATTGCGTACAAATGCCATAGACTTGATAATAATTTGCCTTCTTTTTTTTGCTTATTTTCAAAATTATTTGTACCTTTGCGGCAAATAATAATACTATGAATCGTCAATTCATTCTTTCCGCAATCTCCATTACTATTGCGCTCCTTTTGTGCCCTCCGGTTGCTTATACGCAGAGTTTTGGCAATCTGTTTCGTGAGGCAGCGCACAAAGCCACCCAACAAATTGTGCGCAAGACGGTGGAGAAAGCCACAGAGAAAGCCTCCGAGAACGATAATACCGCCAAACAATCTAAACGGGACAAGCAGTTGGAACAGCGAGTGGATGCCATGGTACACCCTGGTGCAAGCAAAGATGTGATGCAGGACGAAGCCCCTACTATCCGTCTTCCTAAGCAGCATACCGCTCTTTTTGCCCCACTCGGTTACCCAATTGAGGAGCATTTCGGCACACTATCTGTCAAGCAACCTGTTTTCCCTCCCAAGAAAGCCGCTGCACAGGTGGATTGGGTGGACAAACAACCATCTGTTCTTGATATGGACAATCAAAGTTTGGTGGATGAGTATTTGATGCTTGATAAGGCGGAGTCGAAAGGGGTTGATATGACTCTTTCCCCCGCTTGGCATCGTTACCATGCGCTGAGGGATGTGTTAATTGATCGTTGTGAGGTTCTCAATAACTTTGTGGAATGGTACAACGAGGTGACAAACGAATATACTATGGATGATACCTACAACTGGGTTATCAACGGCGATCACCGTCGAATGGTGGACCTTATCGGCGGGGATACCTATAAAGCCCTTATCCGTTCTTCGTTGGTGCCGCTTTTTACGCAAACATCTTGGATAGATGACGATACTCGTACCTATTTCGCCGCACACGGCGGCTATGAGAATGCCCACAAAATCAAGTGGACGCATTGGGACCCGGAACCGAACAAACAGACCATCTCTACTTCCGACTCGGGAAAGACCGGTAAGGTGTTGAGTTCCAATGATTCCGGTGCTTATGTGGATGTGGAAGGTATCACTTATATCCTTCATAACGGCAGTACCCCTTGGGCGTTTATGTCCAAATTGGCTACTGCTGTCGTTGCGGGTAAAGATATCGTTATTCCCGACTATATCAATTACAACGGCAAGAAGTACGCCGTAACTTCTATGCGTGGAGACTTATTTGCGCAGACTACTATCAAATCCGTTAAGATACCTGCTACAATGACCGAAATTCCCAATGGTGCATTTGCTTGTACTCCTATCACGGAGATTATTATTCCTGCTACGGTCAGAGAGGTGCAAGGTTCGGCTTTTCGCGATTGTAAGAACTTATCTAAAGTAGTCTTTGAGGGCAATCAGATAGATGCCGTACACGGTTGTTTCCAACGTTGTACCAAACTGCAATCGGTAGTCTTTCCGAAGAATATAAAAGAGCGTATGAGTTACGATATGTTCTCGGGTTGTACAGCACTTACCAACGTTACGCTTCCGCAGAACCTCAAAGTGCTGCCCGAGCGTTTCTTTGAGGGGTGTAAGAAACTTGTCTCTATCGAGTTGCCCGTCAGTGTGAAGCAGGTCGGAGAATACGCATTTGGCGATTGTACAGGCTTGGTGTCTGTGAGTCTCCCCGGCGTTACAGACCTCGGCGAGGGGGCTTTCTCCGGCTGTACGGCTCTCAAAATAGTAAAGATAACTTCTGCTGTTGAAACCCAACTGAAGGCTGATAATTACTGGAAATATATAGTTACTTTCGGAGAATCTCCCAATCTTCAACTTCAAGTCGTCGGCAACGAAATTTCTTTCCCTGCCGGTATTGTGGTGATTGATAAGAAATAGAGAATACAACGTAAAACTAAAATAATAATTTTAATAAATCCATTTTTGTATGAAAAAACTTTTTGTTATGCCAATCCTCGCCATTGCGATGGTTAGTTGTGCCCCGTTGGCGAAAACGTATCAAGCGGATGATTATCAGACTGCCAATCCTGCCGTGTCCGTATTGTCGGCTGTATACGCTGAATTAGATGTTGTTCCCACGCGCATCTCTTATGCGGAACAAGTGGAGAAAGACATTACCACAATGACTAACCAAGAGGTGCAGCAGATGGTGGAGCAGGAAAAAAAGGTTACTATGGCCAATGCTATTCGCCAATACAATGCCGATCTGCTCATAGCGCCTAAGTTTCATATCTCTACCAAGGATAACCATGTAATTATTATGGTAGAAGGCTATCCTGCTACCTACAAGAATTTCCGCAATGCTACTGTAGAAGATGCATGGATACTGCAAAAGTCTGAAACGGAAACGACTGCGCCTGCACCTAAGGGAAATATATTCTCCAACTTGTTTCATAAATAAAGCATACCCGTATGAAATGTATATATGGAATGATAGGGCTGTTGTGCCTTTGCTATGTATCGGCTATGGCGGGCGAACGGGAAGTTGTGGTTACGGAGCCGCTTCGGCATATTGTGGTCAATGTGTCAGAAATTATCGGTACACAGGTGTTTGATGCTTCGCAAGGCATATACAAGCATACCCCCGTGGCCGTTTTGGCGCAGGGGAACGATGCTAATCAGTCTGTTGCTATTTCCGAGCCTGTTGTCACCAAGAGTTATTTCACTTTAGAAACGGTTACCGACCAAACCGAGATGGCTTCTGAACAGGAGATGGAATGGATTAACTATGATGCTGCCGAGATATACAACCTGTATAGCAAGAAGCATGACGGTATACTTTACAAGAGTTATCGTTTTGCTGCTAAAAAAATGCATGATGCGCCTACTCGCAAGAATATAAATACATTGTCTCGTATCAATAAGATAATGGTCAGTGGTGCCCATGATAAGCAATTGCGGAAAAAACTTACTCAATCCCTTAAAAATACGGACACTACGGATGCGAATGCCGTAATACGTGTTTTTCTTGCAGAATAAAGTTTTATGGTTATTGCATAAATAAAGACCTCCCGCTTGTTTTACAGGCGGGAGGTCTTTTATAATATCAGTATCGAAATTACTTACTCAGAGCCAACGCTACGTTTACAGCGCAAGCCACGGTGCAACCTACCATCGGGTTGTTTCCGATACCCAGGAAGCCCATCATCTCTACGTGTGCAGGCACCGAAGACGAACCGGCGAACTGTGCATCGCTGTGCATACGACCCATTGTGTCGGTCATACCATACGAAGCAGGACCGGCCGCCATATTATCGGGGTGCAAAGTACGACCGGTACCACCACCGGAAGCCACCGAGAAATACGGTTTGCCGGCAAGGATGCGCTCTTTCTTATAGGTTCCTGCTACAGGGTGTTGGAAACGAGTCGGGTTGGTAGAGTTACCCGTGATGGATACATCTACATTCTCGTGCCACATAATTGCCACGCCCTCGCGCACATCGTCAGCACCATAGCAATTCACTTTTGCACGCGGACCATTGGAGTATGCTTTGCGGCGTACCTCTTTCAGTTCGCCCGTATAGTAGTCAAACTGGGTCTGCACGTAGGTGAAACCGTTGATACGGCTGATGATCATAGCAGCGTCTTTTCCTAGACCGTTCAGAATGATACGGAGCGGGTTCTTGCGCACTTTGTTTGCCATCTCGGCAATCTTGATAGCACCCTCGGCAGCGGCAAACGACTCATGGCCTGCCAGGAAAGCAAAGCACTGAGTCTCTTCGCGGAGCAGACGGGCAGCCAGGTTACCATGGCCGATACCTACCTTACGGTCGTCAGCCACCGACCCGGGGATGCAGAATGCCTGCAAGCCGATACCGATAGCCTCTGCAGCGTCAGCAGCGTTGGTGCACCCTTTCTTCAGCGCGATAGCACTACCTACTACATAAGCCCACTTAGCGTTCTCAAAGCAGATACGCTGGGTCTCCTCGCAGGTCATATAGGGGTCGAGACCATATTGTTCGCAAATTTGGTTAGCCTCCTCAATAGAAGCGATACCATTAGCATTCAGCGCGGCGAGAATCTGTTTCTCGCGGCGGTCTTGTGATTCAAATTGAACTGGACGAATCATAGCATTACTCCTTTCTTGGGTCTATTGATTTAACTGCACCTTGCTCTTTGGTTGTACGACCATATGTGCCGGTAACTTGTTTCAGGGCTTCATCAGCAGGTACGCCTTTCTTCACAGCGTCCATAAATTTACCCATGTGTACGTACTCATAACCGCACACCTCGTTGTCCTCATCGAGGTACTCTTTGGTGATGTATCCCTCGGTCAGTTGCAAGTAGCGAACACCTTTCACCTTGGTGGAGAAGAGCGTACCACATTGGCTGACAAGACCTTTGCCTAAGTCTTCCAAGCCGGCACCTACTGCCAAACCGCCTTCCGAGAAAGCAGATTGGGTACGACCGTAAACAATCTGGAGGAATAACTCACGCATAGCGGTGTTGATGGCGTCGCAAACGAGGTCTGTATTGAGTGCTTCAAGCAGCGTCTTGCCCGGCAGAATTTCTGCAGCCATAGCAGCCGAGTGAGTCATACCCGAGCAACCGATGGTCTCCACGAGAGCCTCCTCGATAATGCCGTCTTTTACGTTCAGTGTCAGTTTGCAGGCACCTTGCTGTGGAGCACACCAACCCACACCGTGTGTCAAACCTGAAATGTCTTTGATCTCGGTAGCCTTTACCCATTTTCCTTCTTCGGGGATGGGTGCCGGTCCATGTTTCGGACCTTTGGCTACAACGCACATTTCTTGTACTTCTTTACTGTAAATCATGTTTATTGTGGTTTATTGTATTGTTTATGTTTTTGCAACATGTATATTTTTACCCCGCAAAGGTACGGCGTTTTTTTGGAATATACAACAAAAAAACGCAAAACGTCCACTCTACTTTGCGAAATGCTATTAGGGTTGCACGTAGAATGCACGTATGGAATCACATACGTGCCGCGGATTGCGGAGCAGCGGACGAGTAGAATAGAAACACTCGCCGGTTATCTCCGGAATGGTGCGATTGAGACGCATTTGCCGACTAATCTCATTGCCGGTACGCCAAGCGGCAGTCTCTTTCTTTCCTTCCAGGCGATAAGGTGCCATGCCGATATAGAGTTTGCAGCCCGCACTATGCTCTGCCCACCAGTGCGCCAGCACCTCATAGTCGGCAGCAGGTTTGCCTATCTCCCAATAGAGTTGAGGCATCACATAATCTATCCATCCCTCCTCCATCCAAAGCAACACATCGGCATACAGGTCGTCATAGTTGGTGATACCTGCGCGGGTGGCACTGCCGCGGATAGAATCTCGGCTTTGGTTGCGCCAAACACCAAAGGGCGAAATACCAAACTCCACCTCCGGCTTAAGCGACCGGATAGCCTGATGTATCTCCTGTATTGCCAGATTCACATTGTTGCGTCGCCAGTCGGCGATATTGTCAAACCCGCGCGGATTATTCTTAAACGTCTGTAAATCTGGTATTTGCTGTTTTCCTGCGGGGTACGGATAGAAATAGTCGTCCATGTGAATACCCTGTATATCATATCGGCTGACAATATCTTCCACCACCATACAAATCCAGTCCCGCGTGTCGTCCAATCCGGGGTTGAAATACCACTGTCCGTTGTATTGCCAAAACCATTCGGGGTTGCTTTTGAAGATATGGTTCTGCCACATCGCCGTAACGGGCGACTTGGCAAGGTTCACGCGATAGGGGTTGAGCCATACATGCACCGCCATATCACGCTTGTGCGCCTCTTCCACCACAAACTCCAGCGGGTCCCATGCCGTCTGCTCGCCCCAAACACCCTGCACACCTGTCAGCCAACTGCTAATTGGCTCTAATTCAGACAAATAGAGTGCGTCTGCCGTAGGACGAACCTGAAAAATAATGGCATTGATACCTATACTGTGCAACGAATCCAAAAGGAAAATCATCTCCTGCTGCTGTTGCTCGGTATTGCCCACTGCCTCGGTGGTAGGCCAGTCGATATTTGCCACAGTGGCTATCCACGCTCCACGAAATGTGATACGGCTGTTCGCCGACAGGCTATCCGTCTGTCCATACATACTTACATATACTACCAACAAAAATAGAATGCTGCAAATACGTTTCATATACTTTCGAAAAACATTATGCATTGTGCGTTGTGCATTGTACAACCCCCTCCACTACGTGGAATACCCGTGCCTCCGGGTTCGAAAGGAGAATGTCGGTGAGATGTTGCCGGTCGGTATCGGTGATGAATATCTGTCCGAAACGGTCGCTGTTGACCAGGCGCACAATACGCTCCACGCGCTCGCTATCTAACTTGTCAAAAATGTCGTCCAGCAGCAGAATCGGTTTGCCGAGATATAATGCCTGTGCCAATTTCATTGCCAAAAGGTAGGTCTTCTGTTGCCCTTGTGACCCGACATGTTTCAGCGGATACTCACCCAATTGCATTTCGATTTCGTCCTTGTGGATGCCTTGACTGGTCCAGCCGAGTATCAGGTCGCGCTGTCGTGTGCGGGTATATGCCTCCTGCAGGTTGCGGTCGGATAACTGACTGATATATTGCAAGCCAACCGTCTCTTTCCCGCCGGAAATCTCGTTGTACATCTCTTGAAAAAGCGGAATAAATTGGTCAACAAAGGTTCTTCTCTCCCTATATATATACTCCGCCAAAGGCGACATCTGCATTTCCAATACCTCAAACAAGTCCCACGGCACTTGCTCCTGTTCGGCGTATTGTTTGAGTAGGGCATTACGTTGCTTGAGTAAGGCATTGTATTGACTCAATTGCTCCAAATAAGTCTTGTTGCATTGCGAGATAACCACGTCCAGAAATCGCCGCCGCTCCTCGCTACCATCTTCTATCAATGCCCCGTCTTGTGGACTGACCATTACCAATGGTATCAGTCCGATATGGTCTATTAGCCGTTTGTAATCTTTTTTGCCTCTCCGGAACTGCTTTTTTAGCCCCCTTTTTATTCCGCACGAAATAAGTATCTCCTCCTTTTCTTCATTCCGTATGGAATACGCCCCTTGTACCAATGCCATATCCTCGCTGTGGGTGATATTCATTGAGTCGGTGGCGTTGTAGGCGGACTTGGCAAAACTGAGCAGATAGATGGCGTCAAGAATATTGGTTTTGCCTTGTCCGTTGAGTCCGACAAAGCAGTTCAATTTATCCGAAAAGCCCAATTGGGCTTCGCGTATATTTTTGTAGTTCAGTATGTTCAGTTCTCGGAGAAACACTTTTTCTAATTAGGTCTATGAGTTCAGAAGTTTATGAGTTTATAAGTAGTTCAATAGGTTTATATGGTTAAGAAGTTGAACATTTTCAACACATTAACTTATTCAACCACCATAAACTAATCAACTCATAAACTTATAAACTTATGCATACAACTCTACGTCCTCTTTGGTAATCGTGTTGCCGGCAAGGATAATCAAGCGCTCCACTACATTGCGCAATTCGCGTACGTTGCCGGTCCACTCGCGGGCTTGCAATGCCTCAATAGACTCATTATCAAACGTTTTTGTGGCAATACGTTGCTCGCCGCATATCTGCTCGGCAAAGTAGTTGACCAGCAATGGAATATCGCTTATGCGCTCTTTGAGGCTCGGCACGTGGATAGGAATAACGTTCAGGCGGTGGAACAAGTCTTCACGGAAACGCCCTGCGGCAATCTCCTTGGAAAGGTCTTTGTTGGTGGCGGCTAATACGCGCACATTCACTTTGATAGGTTTGTCACTTCCCACGCGTGTAATCTCGTTCTCCTGTAGTGCACGCAGTACTTTGGTCTGTGCCGCCATCGACATATCGCCGATTTCGTCGAGGAAAAGTGTACCGCCGTCGGCCTGCTCAAACTTGCCTGCACGGTCCTTGATAGCGCCTGTAAACGAGCCTTTGATATGCCCGAATAGTTCACTCTCTATCAGTTCGCTCGGTATGGCGGCGCAGTTCACCTCCACCATCGGTTTGTCGGCGCGGTTGCTGCTCTCGTGGAGCAGACGTGCCACTACCTCTTTGCCCGTGCCGTTGGCACCGGTAATCATTACACGCGCTTCGGTAGGCGCCACCTTGTTGATAATATCGCGCACATGTTCTATGGCACTGCTCTCTCCCACCATCTGGTTTTTCTGTTGTGCCACTTTCTTGCGCAGGCTGCTAATCTCCTGTTTGCCGCGTCCTACCTCTACACGCAGGTTCTTCTGCTCAAGAGCGTTTTTGATAGTAATCAGCAGCCGATTGAGATCGAGTGGTTTCTCTATGAAATCGTACGCTCCCTTTTTGAGGGCTTCCACGGCGGTCTCGATATCCCCGTGTCCGGAAATCATTACTATAGGGCAATCCACATAACTATTTTCGTCTGCGGGTTGTTTGAGTGCAGTGAGCAGTTCGATACCGTCTATCTCGGGCATTTTGACATCGGAAAAAATGAGGTCATACTCGTTTTGGCGGGCCTTTTCCATTCCTTTCTTGCCATCTTCTGCCACATCTACGGTGTGTCCCTCGTCTCCCAAAATCTCTTTGAGCGTATTGCGTATAGCTCGCTCATCGTCTATTACTAATATCTTTGCCATATCGTATCTTTGTTTCCGCTGCAAAGTTACACATTTTTCCGCACTCCCACAAGAATAGGATTTTACATATCTTCCAAATCCAAGCAGACGGGGTGTAACTTGTATTTAGGTAGTACTTTGTTTTGCAGGTTTTCTGTTTTTGTTAGAAAATCCTGGTATTTTACACGTTTTTTATGCCGTTTCACTTCTGCCACTACTGCTGTTTTGTTATCATTGCAGATGGCTACAATATCAATTTCGTTCTGTTCGCTTTTACCGTCCCACCATGCACCGATTTGTGTGTAGAGTTGTTCTTCTTGCATTTTCTGACGGAAGAACTGCTCCAAAATGTGTCCGGAATAAACCTCATAGTCACTGCGAATGATAGCGGCTAATTGACTGAAATTGAGCGTTTCTATAAGGGATTGGTTATTATCTATGTAGTGGAACCATGTTTTCAGAAAGATATCTTTTATCTCATAGCGTACGGTCTGTGAATTAGGGCGTGCCATAATCGGACGGTGTTTGGCTAAAATATCGTATGTTTCTTCCAATTTTCGCAACTGCCCGCCAATGGATATGTTCCCGCCGAGATAACTCTCTATTTCATTTTGTGTATTGTTTCCGTTGGCAACGGCTTGTAGTATAGAAAAATAGGTGTCGTGGTTTTTGCCGAATTCTTGTACCATAAGATATTGCCCCTCGTCTAAAAAAGGAGAATCCCGTTCCGTGACAGCGCTGATTATTGTATCTCGTGTAACGGCTTGCCGGTCTATCAGCAGTTCTACGTAACGCGGAATACCTGCTGTGAAAGTATATAATGCCAGTAGATCGTCAGGGGTGTAGGAAGGATTATTGTCCGCTAAAATATGCTTGAGTACATCTGTGGTGAACGGGTATAAATGAATGGTATAGTCTGCCCGTCCGTATAGAGGTTCGGATTCGTCTTTGAATATGCGGTGCATCATACTATAGATGGAGCCTGATACTACAAAGTTGATATGCCGTTTCTTACGGTATTGATCCCAATAGTTTTGGATGTCGCTGAAAATACTGCTATTGATGTTTTGAAAATTCTGAAATTCATCAATAACAAGAGTATAGGGCTTGTCAATCTGCATTAAAAATTGAAAAACCTGTTCAAACGTTACCATATCAGGTACAAAGAGACCTAACTTTGCGGCTATCTCCTGACAGAAACTGCGGCATAGAAGTCCCTCGCTTTTTTTCCCTACAAACAAATAAACATACGGTTCGTCATCTAATGCCATCTCTATGAGGGAGGTCTTGCCTACTCGCCTGCGTCCGCTGAGAACGGTCAGCTTGGAATGTCCGTCATATACGGATGAGCGGATACTGCGTAGTTGCTGTGTCTCTGTTTCCCGATTGTAGAATTTCATAATACGATATTTTTTTACCGGCGTAAATTTTACAGCTGTTAAATTTGATGCAAAGATACAACAAGTTTTCAACTTGTGCAACTTTTGTGTGAATATCTATGGGGAAAACAAATAGGAATGGCATATAAAAAAAAGAGGATTGTCTCACGACAACCCAATCTTTTTACTTAACCTTAAATCTAATACCATGAAAAACACGGTGCAAAGGTACGGCATATTTTTGATATAACCAAATAATTTGCAAGAAAAATATGTTTTATAGCATATTTTTGTGTGTTTGCAAAGTTAATATATCAAAAACGGGTGCAGTATTAGTAGTTTTGGCATATCCATGCAGCCAAAAAACGGTCGTAGATACTATATACACCATCCGTTTGTGTGATTAAGTCGTCAGCCAACAGAGCCTTTGTCGCGGATTGTACCGAACTGGCAGAGGGTAAGTTGTAGCACTTGATAAATTCGCCCGAAGTGATATTCTGTGCCTTGCCTGCTTTGGCAATCGCTTGAAGCAGTTGTTTCTGCTTGGTCGGTACTTTGTCCATCAGTTCACGGAATGCCATTTGCTGGCTTTCTACGATATTCCGGAAAGCCGCCTCTATAGCCTCTGTTGTACAACAAGCCCCCGTGGGGGTAATGGCAAACAATTCGTTCATCATCATTTGTATAAACCATGATATGCCGTCAAAGCGGTGATATACCGCTTCTACGACCCGGCTCTCAACCTCTTTCCCTGCCTTGTGAAACAACCGTTGTGCAAATTCGGTATAGGTGTCCAAGGGAATCGGTTCCAACCCCATAATGATAGTGCTTTGGTAAAAAGGCTTTGTCGGGGACAGGAACATCTGCGACATCATGTGCCGTTTGCTGCCGGCGAAGATAAACTGTGCATTGTGGCAATGTTGTATGTGGGTGCGCAGTATGGCTTCCACGGCTGTTTCGTCGCGATACTTGGATATTTGCTGGAACTCGTCAAATGCAATAAGGCACGGCTTGTCGGCAGTGTCGATGTAGGAAAAAATCTCCTCTATTGTGGTCTTTGGGGCAGTAATATCTCCTAATGACAGGTCAAGGGTGGGGTTGCCGGACAGGTTGTCAAACTTAACGCCCGCTTGCAAAGAGCGGATTACTTGGAAAAAACGCTCTTTCCATTGGGTGTTGCGCGGTTTGAGTTGGTTGTATATATTGTTGGCAAACAGGTAGATCATCTCCGAGAAAGAGCGTGTGCCATAGATGTCAATAAAGAATGTATAGTATTGCTCCTGTATCTGTGCTTGCCCGAAAGTGTGCTCGATAAGCCCTGATTTGCCCATACGTCGTGGCGAAATCAGAGCCACATTGCGCCCGTTGGTCAAATGTTTGGTCAGCGTGGCGGTTTCTTCTGTGCGGTCGCAGAAAAATTCGGGCGATACATATCGCCCGACAATAAACGGGTTTTGCGGTTTGTAAGTCATATCGAATGTGGATTATTGAAACTATAATTATTGAACTTTCAATAATGGTGCAAAGGTACAACAAATTTCCCACATACACAAATCTGTGTCTGTCGCGGGTCTGTTGTGAGTCTATCGCGGGTGTCGAGGGATAATTAACGTGAGTTCGATATAAGATATGTATAGTGAATCGTTTTTGCTGATTACTACTGATGTGTTAAGTTTGCATTTGTTGTTAGAATAGATATCATAGAAACCGATATATGTTATATGTATAGTCTATCCTCCCTACCACTCCTCTACCACTCATTTCTCTTATACCTCTTTTGTGCCATCTCTATCCCTTGCTCATCCCTTGCCTATCCCTTGCTGAAACTCTTCCATTTGCCCCTGTCTCCTCACAACATGCGTGTAGGATAACCGATACATAACCGATACATATGAATACTTTCTCAATACTTTGATGCTACCCTGATACTACCCATATACTCCCCACATACAGGGAGATAACATTGCCGGCAGACAACATAAACAACGCCTTGCGATGGCTTTTTTCACCTCCCTTATGTGCATAATCCGAATATATTTAACATCAGTTCGATATAAGACATAACGCATTTTTTTGTTGATAATAGATATTTGAGTTGTTGTTTTCTCTGTATGTATTTGTTTCCAAATAGTGGCACATCTTGCGCCATAAGCAAGATAAATAAACATTCCCTCCAAACAGCAAGGGATAAGCAAAGGACACTATATAAAAAAACAGGCTACCCTTGCGGATAGCCTGCATAAAATGGAATCTGTGTAGATTACTCTATAACTGCACCGACAGCGTTGAATTTTACGCCATTGCGGATAATAACGAGTTGTCCGTTCTCGATTACCTTAACGGCCTTCTCTGCAATGGTTGTGTTGTCAATAGCGGTATTCTCCAATATGTCAGCAACGCAAGCCTCAGCAAAACCGATGCTGCGAGCACCTTTTTTTGTCATGCGTACACCGAGTTTGCCGTAGAGTGCAACTTTGTCGCCTTTCTTTGCACCATTGGCTACGATTTTTGCACGATATGCCTCAAGTGTGGCACCCTTTTGTGCGTTTTCGTCTGCACCAAAATAGAAGGTTTGATTTTTATATTGTGCCTCATAATTGTAAGCCAAAGTAACGACACCCACAACACGATAAGTTTTTTCGCTTACAGCACCATCTTCCATACTTTCACAAAGTGCGATAGCCTCTGCCATGGATAACTCTTCATCGTAAGTTGGAATTTCGGGTTTCTCGGGATCTGTGGGTTGGTCTGGCTCCGATGGGTTTGTTGGGGTATATTCGCCTTCGCCCAAAATTACATTGATGTTGGTAAAACGGCATTGCGATGCCATTGTGTGAGTCCATTCTGTAGCACCAACAGCGAGGTTCGCCTCCAGGCCGCCATTATATTCAGTGCCATCTTGAGAATCAAACTTAAACTCAAGACCTTTAATGTTCTCGCCTGCTTTGATGGTTACTACTGAATTTTTGTAGCAACGCAATGCGTAATTGTTAGCATAACCTTTGTCGCAAGTGAATGTAACACCATCTTTTGTGGCCGTGACTTCGCTACCGGTACCGGAAGTGCCTTGTCCTGCAAAATCCGCTTTGGTAAACGTAACCACCTTGTCTTCTGCAGACATTGACAGAGCCACCAATGCGGCAGCAACGAATGAGAAAAATTTCTTCATAATAAAAAAGATTTATTTAGTTAATAATTATACATTACCTGTATTCGAGTGCAAAGGTACGCTTATTTTTTGAGGTGTGCAAACTTATTATGTGAAAAAATCATTAAATGTGCCGTACCCCTCTTCGGCGGATAGTGGCGCAAAGCACCGCTTTGTGCGCCGCACGCGTCGCTATCCCGCTATTGTTTCATAAAATCTTCGTTATATCAGATACACGGGGACCTTAAATTCCCCTCGGATTTGGGAGAATGCAAAAAAAAGAGTATTTTTGCAAACGCAATGGGGCATATTGTGGCAAACGACATATTGATTCCTGAGATAGCGCGTCTGCTCGCCGAGGGGCGTGAGGTGCGTTTTACGCCCACAGGGAATAGTATGCGCCCATGGGTAGAGGGCGGTCGCGACAGCGTGGTGCTGTGCCGCTTACTGCGCCCCGCGAGAGTGGGTGACATAGTGTTGGCACAATCTGCAATGCCTAATGCGCAGATGGCAAAGTTTGTGCTGCATAGAGTGGTGCGGATAGAGGAGAATGGCAAATGTGTTATGCTGATGGGAGATGGTAATCTGGCGGGCGAAGAGGTATGTTCGTCTGATGATATACTCGGATTCGTAGTGCGTATTGAGAACTGCCGCGGATGGCGTAAGCCTTTGACGCGCGGCAGGTTATGGCGCATACTGTTGCCATACAGAAAACAACTCTTGTGGCTTTATCGTAAAACAATATACAGAATAATCAAATACGGCAAACTATAGATGAAAGCAAAACAAGGTTTCCGGCTGCGTCCGTTAGGTGAGGAGTTTATACTCGTGGGCGAGAGCGTGGAGTTGATCAATTTCAACAAGATGATAACTATGAATGAGTCGGCTGCATATCTCTGGCGTGAGGTGGAGCATCTGCCGTCGTTTGAGGCGCAAACGCTTGTGGACTTGCTCCTAAAAGAATATGAGGTCGGTCGGGAGCAAGCCCTCTCGGATGCAGAGACCACCATCAGGAATTGGCGAGAAGCGGAAATAATTGTTGATTAACGGCGGACAATGTTTGTCTATCTCACTTTTTTGCAGTAATTTTGCAGTCTGTTTGGCGTTAACCGACATACTGATATGAATGAATTTTTACAGAAAGAAGAGGCGGTACTCCGTATGCTTAAGACGGTGTTCGACCCCGAGATACCCGTGAATATATACGATCTTGGGCTGATCTATAAGATTGATATTACCGACGACGGCACTTGCAACATTGATATGACCTTGACAGCCCCCAGTTGCCCTGCGGGCGATTTTCTGGTGGAGGATATTCGCCAGAAAGTAGGTAGCGTAGAGGGGATAAAGCAAGTGAATGTAAACATCGTCTTTGAGCCCGAATGGAGTAAAGATATGATGAGCGAGGAAGCCAAACTGGAACTCGGAATGATGTAAACGATGTGTAATGAGTCGGCTATGATTTATTTCCTAAGCGATGCACATCTCGGTTCGCGAGCATTGCCTGATGCGGCGGACAATCAGCGGAAGGTGGTTGATTTGCTGCGCCGTATGGAGCGGGATGCTGAGGCGGTGTATATGTTGGGCGATATGTTCGATTTCTGGTACGAATACCTCTGGCACGACCCTACGAAAGCAGAATATACTCCGTTTTTAGACCAACTGCAATCGATGACCCGCAAGGGGATACGCATACACTATTTTGTCGGCAACCATGATTTGTGGACTTTCGGTTGGCTTGCCCGCCGCACGGGAGTAGTCGTTCATAGAAATCCGGGAACCGTTACCTGTTATGGCAAAACCATCTTTCTCGGACATGGCGACGGGGTAATGCCGTCCGATTGGCAGACACTCTATCCGCCGTTTATTCTCAAGAAAATCAAGAGATTTATGTTCCTGCGTCGCGTGTTCCACTCGCGTCCGTTGCAGCAACTTTTCCGTCTCGTGCCGCCTAAGTGGGGTAATGCGTTTGGCTACAATTGGGCGGCTGATAGTCGCCGCAAAGAGTTGGCGAAACCCTGCCCGTATAAGGGGGAGCAACAAGAGGAATTGGTGCTGTTTGCCAAAGAGCAGGAGCGGATCGGTAAGCATCACGATTATTATGTTTTCGGGCATAGGCATATTGAACTCGACCTGCAGATTACCCGCAACAGCCGTGTCCTCATCCTCGGCGACTGCTTCCAGCAATGGACGTATGCCGCTCTTTCCCCGCAAGGGGAGTTGGCTATGCACAATGCATAATGAAAAAGTCAGGTGGATGATAGGTGGATAGCCATTGAGAATTAAGAATTTCCGATAATGCTTTTTAGTGGTTAATTAACGGGAATTAATGGAGAATAAAAACATCAATTATATGGAAAAACAACTGCATACCCGCGAGGAACAGTTAGCGGCATTCGACCGCCTGCTCACCGTCATGGATACCCTGCGCGAGAAATGTCCGTGGGATAGAAAACAGACTTTCGAGAGCCTGCGTCAGAATACGATTGAAGAGGTCTATGAACTCACCTCGGCAATCGTCAAGGGAGACAAGACCGAGATTAGTAAAGAACTTGGTGATGTTCTCCTCCATATCGTTTTTTATGCCAAGTTAGGCAGCGAGACGGGCGATTTTGATATAGCCGATGTTTGCAACCGCCTATGCGACAAACTGATATTCCGCCACCCGCACGTCTATGGCGAGGCGGCTGCAAAGAATGCCGAAGAGGTAAGCCATCTCTGGGAGCAGGTGAAACTCAAAGAGAAAGGCGGCAACAAAACCGTCCTCGCCGGAATACCCGATGCTCTGCCGTCGTTGGTAAAGGCGTATCGTATCCAAGACAAGGCCGCCAATGCGGGCTTCGACTGGGAACAGCCCGAAGACGTGTGGCAGAAAGTGAAAGAGGAAATAGCAGAGTTTGAAACAGAGGTGAAAAATATGGACAATCAAAAGGCGACTGCCGAGTTCGGCGATGTGCTGTTTGCTTTAGTTAATGCCGCACGATTGTATAAGATTCGCCCCGACAATGCGTTGGAGATGACCAACCTGAAGTTTATTCGCCGTTTTAACTACATTGAGCAGCAAGCCGCCGGACAGGGGAAAAATCTGCAAGATATGTCTCTCGCTGAATTGGACGCCCTTTGGGACAAAGCAAAAACGACCATCGGTTAACCGGTGGTCGTCCTATACATTATTCAATGGGTTGTATCATCGAGAGGCTATTGGGCGAATATTTGGAATCGGACTCTACCGTCAGTTTAATATCCGCCACCCCTGTCTTGATAGGAATATAATGTGCAGGAAATCTTGCCCCTATACAAGAAGGCTTGAAGTATAGTCTTCCATGTTGTGGATCGGATGTATCTAATAGGACGGATTGTATTTTCTCTATTGAATCAAGCCCTATGGATAGTATTGTGGAATCGTATGCCATTGAGAATCCGGTCAAACTATTCGGAGAGGCTACTATCGTAATCATGAAACGTACAGTGTCTCCCTTGTGGATCGCGCCAATTTTGTACACTCCGTTTTCGTTTCTTTTGGCTGTCAGAGTGTCGGTATAGAGAGAATCAGCGTGGGAACAGATCAGATGGGACGTACCTACCGAAGGTGTTACTTGTACCTCTTGATCCAACGAGCATGATGCCACCAGTACCCCGACGACTATGGCTATAAAAAATACAACACGTTTCATATAATATAAGGAATATAGAATTGACGATAAATTATACGATGATTAACGTTTTATTTCCACAACTCGGAAAATTAATGGTTAATTATATGTTTCAAAAAAGGAATTAACGAACGTCTGATACACGATAATTAACGTTCTACCTCCTATAAAAAAACGAACCCAAACGGCTCGTGTGTGCGGCATAAAGGACTCGAACCTTCACTCTGTTAGGAACCAGATCCTAAGTCTGGCGCGTCTACCAATTCCGCCAATGCCGCGGAAAGTGGCTGCAAAGGTACGACAAATAATCGAATTATGCAAACAATGAATCAAACTTTTTATCATACTCTGCCCAACGGCATTCGTGTTGTGCATCGCCGGACGCCCTCTGCGGTGGTGTATGTCGGCGTTATGGTCGGCACGGGTACGCGCGATGAACAACCTGCCGAGAATGGTATGGCGCACTATATAGAGCATTGTGTTTTCAAGGGGACTGCCCGCCATACCGCCCGTCAGATTATTAATAGTATAGAGGGCATCGGCGGCGAAATCAATGCCTATACCACTAAAGAAGAAACCACCTTTTATGCCGCCACGCTTGCCGAGCATATCACCCGCACGCTCCATCTTATCGCAGAGATGGTGCTTTGTCCTACTTTCCCGCAACAGGAAACCGACAAAGAACGCACGGTCATCTATGATGAGATAGAGGGGTATAATGATTCTCCGAGCGAACTAATCTACGACGACTTTGAAAATCTTGTTTTTCAAGGCCATTCGCTGGCAATGCCCATTCTGGGTACAAAGAAAACGCTCCGACATATCAGCAGTTCTTCCGCCACCCCGTTGGCGTGGATGGCGCAGCATTATCGCCCCGAGCGAATGGTCGTCTTTTGCCAAGGCAACCTGTCACCCGAGCGGGTTTTTCATTTGGCAGAGCGTGAGTTTGGCAGTGTGCAGGCGTCTGTCGAAACTGTCGAGCGGACTGCCCCGATGGCTATTCCGACGGCGGAAATATCCTTTCGCAAACATACCCACCAGACTCATGTAATGTTGGGCAATCGTGCTTATCCGTTGGGGCATGAATATCAGTTGCCGCTCTATCTCCTTAATAATATACTCGGCGGGGGCAGCCTTAATTCGCGTCTGAATATCAGTCTCCGTGAGTCGCGCGGATTGGTCTATACTATCGAATCCACTTATACACCCCTGTCCGATACGGGGTATTGGTGCATCTATTTCGCTTGCGAACCCGAATATTTCGACCGCTGTCTTGACCTTGCCAAGCAGGAGTTGTCGCACCTTTGCGATAAGCCGCTCACCGATACCACTTTGCGCAATGCTCTCGCACAACTGCGCGGGCAGATGGCTATTTCGGCAGAGAATCAGGAGAATAACGCCCTTGCTATGGCAAAATCTGTTCTCTACTACGGCTATGCCCCTACGTGGGAGGAATCCTTTGCCCGTATCTCGCAAACTACTCCCACTATCCTTCAATCTGTTGCCCGCGAAACCCTCTTGCCGGAGTCACTCTTTCTTCTTACCTACCGGTAAAATGTCGTTTGGGTACTAATTAGTCCAGTTAACCCAATTAGCTCAATTGACCTCATCGGCATTTGCGGCAAAAAGATGGCAACAAGAGTAGCGGTTGTGCGGTTGTCAAGTCTTGTTTTTATGTTATAAAACATATTTTTGTGTCTAATTGTGCCTGATTTTAGTGTATAAACATCAAAATCTTGCATAAAAACATGAGAAAAATGCACATCCTGCAGCTTTTTAACAAAAAAATGCAACAGAATGCTTGCGCGTATCAAAAATAAGCAGTACCTTTGCGCACTTGATTTTAAGTTCTGTGCAAGAATCTGTTCGTTTGCCGAACTTTCAGGTGTGAAAATGATTATTTATACAATATGAAACAAGTTTACAGTTTATTGATGAGCCTGTTCTTGGTGGCGACTACTGCTGTGGCGCAAACCAAGGTAACGGGTACCGTGTTGGAGGATACAGGCGAAGGTGCTATTGGCGCAAACATCGTTGCCCAAGGTACAACGGTTGGTACTGTAACCGATTTTGACGGTAAATTTGAACTGACAGTACCTGCTGGAGTGAAAAATCTTGTAATCTCATATATGGGTTACAAGACAGTTACCGTGCCTGTTAAACCCACTATGAAGATTCAATTAGAGAGCGATGCGCAGCAGATTCAAGAGGTGGTGGTTCAAGGTATGGTAAAACAAGACAAACGTCTGTTTACCGGTGCGACCACCAAGTTGGACGCTGAGCAGACGGTGCTCTCGGGTATGACGGATGTCAGTCGTAGCCTTGAGGGGCGCGCAGCCGGTGTGAGTGTGCAGAATGTGAGCGGTACGTTTGGTACGGCTCCGAAGATACGTGTACGTGGTGCAACGTCTATTTATGGTGCCAGCAAGCCGCTTTGGGTGGTTGACGGCGTCGTGTTGGAAGATGCTGTCGAAATGGACGCTTCCGATCTGTCGAGTGGCGACGCCAAGACACTGATTGCCAGTGCTATTTCGGGTATTAACTCGGAGGATATCGAGAGTTTCCAGATCTTGAAAGACGGTTCGGCTACTTCTATCTATGGTGCACGCGCTATGGCAGGTGTGATTGTCGTTACTACCAAAAAAGGCCAGGCGGGTAAGTCGAAACTGAATTATACGGGGGAGATAACCTATCGTATGGTTCCGTCGTACAACGATTACAACATTGCCAACTCACAGGAGCAGATGGGTATTTATCAAGAGTTGGAGCGTAAAGGTTGGTTGGAGTATTCGTCGTTGAATTCAGCGAAGAACTCAGGTATCTATGGTTTGATGTATAATCTGATTGATAAGGGCAAATTGGCAAATACCGAGACGGCGAAGAATTCTTTCTTGCGCGAGGCGGAGTTCCGTAATACGGATTGGTTTGCCGAGTTGTTCAATCAGACGGTAATGCACAACCACTCGGTATCATTCTCTACGGGTACGGAGCGTGCGCGGGTGTATGCTTCTCTGTCTGCTTTGCAAGATCCGGGATGGTATAAATCCAGTGAGATGAGCCGTTTCACGGGCAATATGAATGCCAGTTACGATCTGTTGCCTTCAACAAGCAAGCAGAAACTGACTGCCAGTATTGCCACAATGGGTAGTTATCGTAAGCAGAAAGCACCGGGAACAGTGTCGGCTTCTACCGACCCCATTACAGGTGCGGTAAGTCGTGAGTTTGATATCAACCCGTTCTCGTATGCGATGAATACCTCGCGTGTGTTGGACCCGGCGGCTACGTATCGTCGTAACTATTGCGATTTCAATATCAATGATGAGTTGGAGAAAAACTATATCGATATTAAGGTTACCGACTTGAAATTCCAAGGGGAATTGAACTACAAGCCGATTCGCGGTTTGGAATTCAACGCATTGGCTGCCGTTCGTTACCAAGCCAGCCGTCAGGAGCACAATATCTTGGATGATAGCAATCAGGCACGTGCTTATCGTGCAGGTATCGATCCTGAGGATAACACGATTCGTGAGAATAACTCATACCTTTATACCGACCCTGATGATCCTACGGCCTTGCCCGAGACAATTCTTCCGAAGGGTGGTATCTATAACCTTACGGAGTATTCGCTGCTTTCGACGGATTTCCGTGCAACGGTTAGTTATAATGCCGATCTTGGACGTAATGGAGATCATATCTTGAGTCTTTTCGGAGGTGGAGAGTTGAATTCTACTGATCGTCAGTACACTTGGTTCCGCGGTTGGGGTTACCAGTATAACAATGGTGGAACACCCTATAACGATTATCGTCTATTCAAACAGGCACAGGAGGAGAATACCAACTATTTCTCCAATTCGTTCTCGTACTATCGTAACTTGGCATTCTTCGGAATGGCGACTTACTCCTACAAAGGACGCTATACTATAAACGGAACTATTCGTTATGAGGGTACCAATAAACTCGGAAAGAGCCGTACGGCACGCTGGCTGCCGACGTGGAACGTCAGTGCCGCTTGGAACGCACACGAGGAGAGTTGGTGGGCTCCCACTTTTGACAAATGGTGGACGCATGCAAGTCTGAAAGCCAGTTATTCGCTTACTGCCGACCGTGGTCCTACCAGTGTAACCAACTCGCTGGCAGTGTTTGAGAGTTACACTCCGTTCCGTCCGAGCACCAATGCTTCGGAGACAGGTATCCAACTTTCCGATTTGGAGAACTCGGAACTGACCTATGAGAAGAAACACGAGTTGAATATCGGTGTGGCTTTCGGTTTCGTAGATAACCGCATTAACCTTGAGTTTGACTGGTATAAACGTAACAACTACGACTTGATTGGTTTCGTACAGACGATGGGCGTTGGTGGTCAGGTTACCAAACTGGCAAACGATGCAACAATGAGTTCACAAGGTTGCGAGTTTACGTTCTCGACTGTGAATGTAAAAACCCGTGATTTTCGTTGGACTACCGACTGGATTTTCTCGTGGGCAGAGAATAAAATTACAAAATTGGATTCTCGTTCACAAATTTATCAGTTGGTATCGGGTACTGCTCTCGGACGTTTGGAGAACTATCCTGTTGGCGCATTGTTCAGTATCCCGTTTGCGGGGCTGACGGAAGAGGGTTTACCGACATTCTATATTGACAAGGAGCATACGCAGGTAGTAGGTCCCGGTCAGTACGACCAAATCAACTTCCAAGATTACCAGAATGTGGACTATTTGACCTACGAAGGAACAATTGATCCTACCATCACCGGTTCGTTCGGCAATACATTCTCATGGAAAGGTTTGAAACTCAATGTGTTCTTTACTTATAGTTTCGGCAATGTATTGCGTCTTGATCCGCTTTGCTATGTATATAAAAGCGAATATAGCGACCTGACTGCCAGTATGAAGGAGATGAAGAACCGTTGGGAGGTACCTGGTGACGAGGCAATAACTACCATTCCTACTATTGCTACCACCCGCCAGTTCGACCAAATTAGTAACTTGCAAGATGCTTATTCGGCATATAACTACTCTACAGAACGCGTGGCAAAAGGTGATTTTATCCGTCTAAAAGAGTTGTCGCTTGCTTATGATCTCCCAGCAAAAGTGTTTGAGGGGCAGAAAGCCGTTTCGAGTTTCGGTGTTAAACTGAGTGCCACCAACCTTTGGTTGGCGTATGCCGATAAGAAACTCAATGGTCGTGACCCTGAGTATTACAACGCAGGTGGTGTAAGTTCACCTGTTCCTCGTCAGTTTACTCTTACTGTTAAACTCGGTTTCTAACATATTGTAAGAGCAATCTAAAATAGAAAGGATACAAAGATGAAAAAGAATACATTATATATCATCGCATCGTTGGCTGTGATTCTGTCGGGATGTAATTTCCTGGACCATGAGCCGGATATGCGTGCTACGATTGATACCAAAGAGAAAGTACGTTTGCTGTTGGTAAGTGCATATCCGTATGGAAATGCAGGACCTATCTGTGAGTTTAGTTCCGATAATATTATTGATAACAATGCGCCTAATGCTACCGGACACACCAACTCGCTCAATCCGTTGGATCAGATGTACAACGAAATTTTCGGTTGGCAGCCGGTTGTTAGTAGCGGTTATCAGGATAGTCCCAAGTATATTTGGGATGCCTATTACAGCACTGTGGCTACTGCTAATCAGGCACTGAAAGCCATTGCCGAATTGGAGGCCCAGGGTATTAATATGGACGCAGAAAAAGGCGAAGCGTTGCTTTGCCGTGCGTATGCTCATTTTGTGTTGGCTAATGTTTTCTGTCAGGCGTGGAAAAACGATGAACTGAGCAAGAAGGATTTGGGCATTACCTATATGACGGCTCCCGAGACTACCGTTGCACCTCACTATGAGCGTGGTTCCCTCTACGAGACCTATAGTCATATTGAGGAGGACTTGGAAGCCGGTCTTAAGTTGGTTTCTGACGAATACTATAGTGTTGCCAAATATCATTTCAATGTCAAGGCGGCACACGCTTTTGCAGCACGTTTCTATCTCTACAAACGCGAATATGAAAAGGTGCTTGAGCATGCGAATTACGTATTGGGTACTACTGACGAAACGGTGCTCAATTCGCTCTATGAGGCAGCTGCAGCATACGCATTGAGCAATGGGGAACAAGAGTTGTTGCAGTATTGGTCGAATGTAAAATCGGCATCCAACCTACTTCTCTATACGACTGAGTCGCAGGCATTTTATACCGCAATTCCTACCTATGGGCGTTACCAGTTGAATGGTGATGCATTCAATGATACATTCTATAGTGGTGGTCCTTGCTGGAGTTCGCTTTGGCCAGGATTCCCGATGTGGATGTTTAGTCAGGAGTATGGTAATTTCAGCGCAAAGTTCCGTTCAATTTTTGAATACACCGACAAGGTAAACGGGTATGGTTTCTTGCATGGCATTACCCGTGCGTTTACCACCAACGAGACTTTGCTCTGCCGTGCTGAGGCAAAAGTATTCCTCAACGACCAACAGGGGGCTGTCAATGACTTACGTCTTTGGGCACAAGGCTACCAAGTAAGCAGTCGTATGGATACATTAGAGAATGGCAATGTAAATCTCACTTTGGCGAAAATACAGAATTTCTATACACCATCGAAGTCTGCAGGTTTGGTTCCGGTATTGCATAATACGGATATGAGCCCCGACTTTGTGGTTACAAACACACAGAAACCGCTTATTTGGTGCGTACTCCATTTCCGCCGCATTGAGACCATCCATGATGGTTTGCGTTGGCAGGACCTGAAGCGTTACGGTATTGAGATTACTCACAAACAAGGTACTACACCGCTTAAGACTTTGGTCTGGAATGATGACCGCCGTGCTATCCAGTTGCCGCAAGAGGTTATCCAAAGTGGTATGACGGCTAACCCGCGCGAGATATTGGGCGATACCAATTCGAGCGATGTAGTGGCTCCGCTTCTGCCGGGTGCTGAGAGTTCTGAACTGCAGAAAACACCCAATTATTTGCTTACAGCAGGTGTGCCCTCGATGTTTACACCGACTACCGATAAAAAATAATCACTGATAAAAGGAATAAAACGTATGAAAAAGATATATCAAGTCATCCTTTTCGGAGTGTTGGTTGCAGGACTTGCTGCTTGCAACAGGGACGAGTTTACGGATACTATCTTTGTGGATAGCAAGGTGGACACTACCTCATATACCTATCAGTTTGACCAATGGCTCTACAAGTACTTTACTGAGCCGTATAATGTGGAGTTTATCTACAAATTGGACGATAATGGTACGGATGTCAGTTATAATATAGTGCCGGTGAGTATTGGCAAAGCCGATACGTTGGCACACTTGGCACTCTATCTTTGGTATGATGTCTATGACTCGATCGCGGGGAAAGATTTCTTACCGCTCTATGGTCCGAAGAAACTGAAACTTATCGGCTCTTCTATGATCAATGCCGCACAGGGAACGGAGAAATTAGGTTATGCCGAGGGTGGTATTCAGATTACATTGCTGAAGATTAACCTAATGGAGACCAACAATATAGACCAACTCAACGAGTATATCTTCAAAACGATGCACCATGAGTTTGCACATATTCTCCACCAGCAAAAAGCCTATCCTACGGAGTTCGGATTGATTAACCCATCGGATTATAACCCGTCGCGTTGGCAGGATCGTACTGATAAAGAGGCGCGTCAGTTGGGTTTTGTTACCGCCTACGGAAGCAGCCAGACACGCGAAGACTTTGTGGAGGTGATAGCCAATTATATTGTCAAGAGCGATGCGCAATGGCAAGAGGTGTTGGATGAAGCCGGCCCTACGGGTGCGGCGATTATCCAACAGAAATGGGAGATTTGCAATACGTGGCTTGAGGAAAAATGGGGTATTGACCTTGTGGCTATGCACAACGAGGTGCAACGCCGCCAGCAGAACCTTGACTGGGATATGATTATGCGTCTCGGTTTCTTGGATAAGTAGGATTGTAGGACAAACAAAATAAGATACGGTTTTTTATGAAAACGAAATATATTGCAATAGCCGTTTTGGCTTTGACCACGCTTGTATCTTGCAATCGTGATGAGGATAATTTGTTTGAGAAGTCCGCTGCACAACGTGCGCAAGAGGCTATTACCAATGCGAGTGAAGCCCTTACGGCTGCGGATAATGGATGGGAATTTGTGTATTTTTGCAATACGGAGACACGTGGATATAACCTATTGGTGCGGTTGTACAAAGATGGACATGTGAAGTTTACAGCAAAAAATGCGCTCACTACCAATAACCAAATGAAAACTGACAGTGCCAGTGCATGGACGCTTATCAGCGACTACGGACCTCTGTTATCATTCAATACGTATAATGAGGTATTCCATATTTGGTCCGATCCTCAAAATGATGGTGATGGATATCTGGGTGATTATGAATTCCTAATTTTGAACACTACCGCTGAACGGATTAAGTTAAAAGGAAAGAAGCATTCGGGTTATTCTGTTTTGAACCGTCTTCAGTCTGATCTGGGTTGGGCAGACTATTACGCACAAGTAGAGGCTATGGATGCCAAATTGTTTGGCAATGGCAATATCTTCGAGTTGCACCAAGGCGGTAATGTGTATTCATTGTACAATGGTGCAGAAGGTATTTTTCAATTGGCAGATCAAGGGCAACTCCCCAATGCCGAGGATCCAGAGATTTATCCTTTGGCTACAACACGCAATGGCATCCAGTTGATGAAAGGGTTTAAGGGAAACAAAGACAATAAGACTTTTACGCTCAACGATGGTCGCTTGGAATTTAGTACAGACGAGTATTTGTGTATTGGCAATTTGGCAAACTATGCAGATACTTATGTACGCGTATTGGGTAACCAATGGAACATCGCAACCTCAGAAACAAATGCCAATACTGCTGCAGCAGTTGCAACGGTATTGGGGCAACTGAAAGCCTTGAGCACTGCTGCACAGAAAAATGCTTCGGTCAAAGGACTGACGTTGGCTTATGATGCAGATGTCGCAAAATACATTGTATCATTCCGTTATACAAAGGACAAGAAAACCAAAGAACAGACGCCTTTACGCTATGTGTTCAATGTGTCGGTAGAGGGTAATGCGCTTACGCTTGCTTATGCGGAGCCTGCGGATAACAATGCTATAGTGATTTTGGATAAGGTTCCAGGAATTGTGTCACTAATGCAGACATTGAATGGTACTTACATTATTGATGCAACGGCGGAACCTATTAACCCGACATTGGGCAGCAAAATGATCTCAACAACCAATGCGGATGTGTGGTTTACTATGACCGGTAGCATCCCATCGAACAACTAAAAAGTTAATAATCAGATAGGCACTGCCTATTTGTATCTATTCAAAGAAAATAATTTATTTTACTAACTCAAATTTTTATGAGTATGAAAAAGATCTTCTCTGTAGTGTGTGCAGTATCCGTTTCTGCAGCACTTTTTGCGGGTGTTCCTACCCTGCCGTCGTACCAGTCTACTGACAGATTGGCTACGCAATCGAAACATTCTGTAGAGAACCTATCGAATGTAAAATCTGCTGGCAAGATTGTAATGGATGATGCGGCTGTAGCAACTTATGGTGTTCGTGCTCCTAAAGCTTTGTTGAAGGATACAACTATTGAACTTTTAAGTTCATACAGCGTTTACTATCCGAATGCTTTTTATACTGGTATATCGGCTTTGGGATATGTTTCTCCTGCTAATCTTTACATTCCTTACAATCCTAAAGGAGCTTTGTTCATAACCAATTACACCAAAGGCACATGGATGCTTGACGGCAAAGAAGTAGCCAAGGATACTGCGTTTATTGTGGTGCCTACCGGAAAAGAATTGAATAAATATAGTGTTCCGACACTCAAAAGTAACGATTTCACTCAAGGAGATACTACACTTACATTTGCCGAGTATCAATTTGGAAGTTATTTTAATAGTTGGTATAAGTTCTCCAGTCAATTGGATCAGGCTACAGGTTGGGCGTATATGACCAAATGTGAAATTACCACTAATGTGAAAATTGATCCTTATGATGGTAAATCGGAAACCTATGGAAACAACTGGGGACGTCCTTTAGCACGTTATTCTGCAACAGAAGCAGGTCCGATGTATGGTTCTGGTGTGAAACTTACTTTCTCAGAAAGTGTGGGCTCCGTTCTTTTTGATACTATCATTACAACTATTGACAATTCGGATGTTATTGCAATAGAGGGGGCTAATTTAGGAATCTTCGGTATCAACTATGCAGAAAGTAAGTATGTTACTCCTGTTGTTGCGGGGCTGCATTTGACATTGTATCCTCTTTCCTATGTAGAGGATGAAGAGGGAAATACTCTTATCAAAATCGATTGGTCTAATCCTTATGCTACAGCAGTTGCTACGGATGATGATTATACTCCTTACGCCACTTCTCAAGGAACAAATGATATTATGGGAATGTTGAACTTTACTTTTAAGGAGAAGGACGCTGATACAGGATTGGAAGAAGCAACGATTGTTACAATAGATGGTAATTTTGCTGCTGTGCTGACGGGACTTAATACTACAGTGGGAGATAAGACTAATAACTTTGGTATTATGGCGGATGGAGATATAGAGGCTCCTATGAATGCTAATACTTATATGGCTGGTGTCAGCAATCTTGGTAAGAGGGTATTCTCTTCCATATGGAGGAGTCCGCTTAATCTTTTAATGAACTTTGCTGCTGTATTCCCTGCTATTGTGGATACTCCGGAAGAGGTGGAACTTTCTGTGAAAGGTGGTACCAAAGAGATTACATTGAATACGAATGTCCAATTTGATTTGATGGATTTTGATTTCAACGATTGGATTAGTATTGATGGTGAGGATATTACTATTACAGAGAATAACAAAGAGTATTTTAACAATCAAGTTGTGTTGAAGATAACTGCTCCTGCGAACTCTACAGCACGTGAGGGAAAAATTATTATCAATGCATTGGGTAAGGAGTATTCTATTGCTGTAAAGCAAGTGGAGACTACCGGTATTGACAATGTGAAATTCTTGAATGATGGTAATACTTACAACTTGCTGGGTATTGAGGTGGATGAGAACTACAAGGGTGTAGTAATCCGCAATGGTGAGAAATTCATCCAATAAGACAGGTGTTGAATAGGAGAGAGCCGTTGCTTTAGGGTACGGCTGCATAAGAAAGGAAAGGCTATCCTCTGTGCGGAGGGTAGTCTTTCTTTTATTTTGATATATAAGAAAAAAGTCGTACCTTTGCGGTGAATTTAGTACATACACATACGAATCGATGAAGAATTTTGTAGAAGAACTACGATGGAGGGGCATGCTACAGGATATTATGCCCGGGACAGAAGAACAACTCAATAAGGAGGTTACTGCCGCTTATGTCGGTATTGACCCGACAGCGGATAGTCTGCATATCGGACATCTATGCGGTATTATGATGCTGCGCCACCTGCAACGCTGCGGGCACAAGCCCATCGCGCTCATAGGCGGAGCGACCGGTATGATTGGCGACCCGAGTGGAAAGTCGGCTGAGCGTAACCTGCTTGATGAGCCAACCTTGCGCCACAACCAAGAATGCATCCAACGCCAATTGGAGAAATTTCTTGATTTCCATTCTACGGCACCCAATGCAGCCGAGTTGGTGAACAACTACGATTGGATGAAGGACTATACATTTCTTGATTTTGCACGCAACGTGGGCAAACTTATTACGGTCAATTATATGATGGCGAAGGACTCGGTAAAGAAACGCTTTAACGGTGAGTTCTCGCAAGGTATGTCGTTCACCGAGTTTACCTACCAACTTCTACAGGGTTACGACTACGTATATCTCAACAAGCACAAGGGGTGCAAATTGCAGATGGGCGGTAGCGACCAATGGGGCAACATCACTACGGGTACGGAACTCATAAAGAAGATGGGCGGCGGTGAGGCGTATGCCCTCACTTGTCCGTTGATCACTAAAGCCGACGGCGGCAAGTTTGGTAAGACCGAGAGCGGAAATATCTGGCTTGATCGCCGCTATACTTCCCCCTATAAGTTTTATCAGTTCTGGCTGAATGTGGGCGACGAAGACGCTAAACGCTATATTAAAATATTCACTTCGCTCGAGAAAGAGGAGATAGAAGCCCTTGTTGCAGAGCACGAACAGGCACCGCATTTGCGCACGTTGCAAAAACGTTTAGCGAAGGAGGTTACCATTATGGTGCATAGCGAGGAGGACTACAATGCCGCCGTAGAGGCAAGCAATATCCTATTTGGCAACGCCACGGCAGAGGCACTGCACAAGTTGGACGAAGAGACGTTCCTGCAGGTGTTTGACGGGGTGACGCAATTTGAAGTGAGCCGCGATGAACTGGCTTCCGGTATTGCGCCATTGGACTTGTTGGCAGAGAAAACCGGTATATTCTCCAGCAAGGGCGAGGCACGCAAGATGATACAGGCGAACGGTTTTTCGATGAACAAAGAGAAACTGACCGACTCGCAAACGCCTATTACTACTGCTGCGTTGCTCAACGACAAGTATATCGTATTCCAAAAAGGAAAGAAAAACTACTATATGGTAGTGGCAAAGTGATGTTTTGGGAACGCTAATTATCTTTGAACATATAATTATCCATTAATTTCCGAGTATAAAGGAGACTGTCTATAGTGTAGGCAGTCTTTTTTGTATAGGAACGTTACGGGGGCTCTTGTACATTGGGCGGGCAATAAATGTCAACCTTATTCGACAACCGAGTCTACCTTAAAACATGAGGATTATATCATAAGAGGAATCACCTATTAATCACCTATCAATCACCTATACCTGATAGCATAAAGATAAGGAGAACTCTACTACAGATAAAGTACAACAAAAAGGACAACCCCATAGTGAGGACAATCCTTTTGCTGTTTGGATAAGTGATGGTACTATTTATTTGTCACTAATGTACTATTTATTCTTCGTCTAAGAGGTCTGGGCGGCGTTCGCGGGTGTGACGGAGGGATTCTTCGTAGAGCCACTCCTCTATCTTGGCTTGGTTGCCGGAGATGAGTATGTCGGGGACACGCCAACCTTTGTATTCCGCAGGGCGGGTATAGACACCGGGTTCGAGCAGGCCGTCTTGGAAAGAGTCGTTGAGTGCGCTCTCCACATCGCCCAATGCTCCCGGCAGCAGGCGCACGATGGCGTCGGTCATGATAGCCGCGGGCATCTCGCCACCCGTCAGCACAAAATCGCCAATGGTATATTCTTTGGTAATCAGGTGGTCGCGCACACGTTGGTCCACTCCCTTGTAGTGCCCGCAGAGGATAATGATATTCTCTTTGAGCGACAATTTGTTGGCTTCATGCTGTGTAAACCGTTCGCCGTCGGGGGCGGTGAAGATAATCTCGTCGTAGTGGCGTTCGGAGGTCAACTTACTGATAATGCGGTCGATAGGCTCTATCTGCAACACCATGCCCGCGCCAAAACCAAAGGCATAATCGTCCACCTTGCGATGTTTATCCAAGGTATAATCACGCAAGTTGTGTACATAGATTTCCGCTAAACCTTTGTCCTTTGCACGTTGTACAATCGAGTGGTTGAGAGGCGATTCCAACAACTCGGGACAAGCAGATATGATGTCGATACGCATATTTTAGTTTAGGAGTTGAGAAGTTTAGAGGTTGATAAGTAGTTGAAAAAGTTGGGGAGTCAAATAGTGTGTAACTATGGCACGGGGTCGTAGCCGGAGCCGCCCCATGGATTACAACGCAGTATTCGCTTGATACCCAACCAAGTCCCCTTAAAAATACCATATTTCATCACCGCTTCCACCATATATTGGCTGCACGTGGGCGTGTAGCGACACGACGGCGGAGTGAGTGGCGAAATGCAATAGCGGTAGAAATAGACCGGCAAGAGAAATATCTTACGAATCCACTTTTTCATTAATCTATTGTATTTTCTATGTTACCGAGTTTTTTGAGGGCTTTGCGCATGGCTTTTTCAATGACGGCATAGTTCTGCTGTTGGCGCTCCATATAGTTGACGGCTATCCGGTAGTGCCGGTCGCCCAACATGTGCTTTTGCAAGCGATAGGCTTCACGCATCTGACGGCGCAGGCGGTTACGGTCTACGGCATGTTTGAATAGCGACTTAGGTGCCCAGATGAGTACCTCGTTGGTGTCATCCACAGCAGGCAGGTACGTAATGCGCAATGGCCAAACGATAAAATGTCTGCCTTCGGCATACAATTGCTTGATGCGCAACTGCCCGCATAGTTTCTCGTTCTTGGGGAAGTCTCTATTCATTGTATGGGAACGTTAATTATCGTGTAATTAGACGTTAATTTTTAGAGGAGAACATGCAATTATCCATTAATTAACCATTAATGCATTTCGATATGTTTGTCTCTTTAGTCGTTATGTTTCTCCAAATAGTTCTCGATGGCCGCGGTAAGCGACTGAAACTCGGGTGACGGTACACGGATGTCGGCGTGCATACCGAGTTCTTCCAAGGCTTGTGCGGTATTGGCACCAAAAGCCGCGATGACGGTATTGCCCTGTTCGAAATCCGGGAAATTCTCACGAATGGACTTTGCACCTGCAGGTGTGAATAGAGCAATCATATCGTAATCAAACGGGTCTTCGCCCCATTTGGTAGAAACGGTGCGGTACATAATAGCGGGTTTTACCTCAATATTGTTCTTGGCAAACACGTCCAACTGGCTCTGGTTGTGGATGTCCGAAAGCACCATCAGGTATTTCTCATTCGGCCGACGATGCATGGCGGGCAGCAAGTCCTCGAATCGATTGTTCTCGCTGAAAAAGACTTTGCGCTTGCGGTATTGGATAAACTTTTGCAGGTAGTTTCCCACTGCTTCGGAGATGCAATAGTAGTGCATTGTGTCCGGTACGTTGAGACGCATTTCTTCGCAGAGACGGAAATAATGCTCAATACCGAGGCGGGAATTGAGAATAACGGCGGTATAATCCAACGGATTGATGTGCTGTTGACGAAACTCACGTGCACTCAACCCCTCCACATGAATGAGTTGACGAAAATCGAACTGCACACCAAATTGCGCTTCCATCTCGGTGTATGGGTTGCGCTCCGTGGCAGGACGTGGTTGTGAAATAAGAATCTTTCGTATCATATCGTTTAGTCTTTTTAATCAACTATATAACCCGCTCCGACAATCAATACCAACATCGGCAGGATTTCGAGAGTAAGAATATACAATGCTATGTATAGAAGTGAACGTAAATCGGTATAGAAAATACGTATCCACTTGATAAGTATCAACACAATGGCGGCAACCGCCAATGCAAACAACAGCCATTTAGTTACCTTTGCATTATCTATGTTGATCAAGAAAAGCAGTGCTACATAGAATCCGCAACAGATAACCGTCCATAGGTTGTTGTAATGGGTAGAAATGAGGGTAAAGCGTTTGCTGATACGAAATGTATAGTTTACCAAAGCCGATGCCGCTAACTTTATTACATCTATGCCCAAAACCCAGGCAACGACCAGCATATAGGTGGTAAAGCGAAAATCTCCCGCACGATAGGCGTACAAATACAATGCCATAGCAAACGTGCCGATGCGAAAGATATTCATAACCAGTTCCTCTAACAGGTTTTGTTGCACATCGCCATAGGAACGTTCCACCTTGGCAAAAATAGTGGAAAATGCTTGCAAGACCACACCCGACTGCACCAATTCCGCCACTACTCCGCATAGCAGCAGAAACAACATCACCCACGCCACCCAAGGCGCGGAGATAGGAGTCAGTATGTGTGGAACAGCGTTCAATCTACTCGTCTTTCATTATCAACCTACAGAGTATCAGTAGGTTTTAGTACGTACAACTTGTCCCCCCGATGAATGGTCTTGTCCGTCTTCAGGGAGAAATAGGCACCTTTCTGTATTGTCTCTTTGGGTTCGCCCTTGGCATTGCGCATATCGTGTGCCACCACTTCGTAAGCCCCTGTGGTCTCGCCCGTTACGAGCAATTCGTCGCCCTCGCGAATGGCGTCGGTGGCTTCGATAAAGAACTCCGCCACGCCGATATTCTTGAAGAAATTGGTGCATTTACCGGCAAACTCTTTCTTGCGCGTTGCCTTGCTGCCATACGAATGGGTCCACTCGCCGAGACGTTGCCCCTGATAGTATCCGTCCCAGAAACCACGGTTGAACACCCGCGCGAGGCGTGCGTTCCAGTCCTCGATACGGGGCAGGATAATCGCGTCGTCGGCATAGTCGCCACGCTGCCACGCCTCCACTGCCTCACGATAGCACGACACCACCGTCTGCACATACTCTGCCCCACGCGCACGCCCCTCAATCTTCAGCACCCGCACACCCGCGTCTAACATCTTATTCAGGAAGTGGATGGTTTTCAGGTCTTTAGGCGACATAATATATTGGTTGTCCACCTCCAATTCGAGGTCAGACTCTTTGTCTTTCACAATGTATCCGCGCCGACAAACCTGCATGCACGCGCCCCTATTGGCGCTGTAGCCGAGGTTGTTCAGGCTCAGATAGCACTTGCCCGACACCGCCATACAGAGTGCCCCATGACAGAACATCTCAATACGGAGGAGTTCGCCTTTCGGGCCACATATATGCTGCTCCACGATGTCGCGATGGATAGACGCCACCTGCGCCATATTCAGTTCGCGCGCCAGCACCACCACATCGGCAAACTGCGCATAGAAACGCAAAGCCTCGGTGTTGGCGATGTTCAACTGCGTGGATAGATGTATCTCAACTCCCTGAGAACGTGCATATTGCATCACGGCAACATCACTCGCGATGATGGCGTCCAAGCCTGCCGCTTTGGCATTATCGACAATCGTGCGCATCAGAGGCAGGTCTTCGGGATACATCACCGTGTTGAGCGTCAGGTAGGTCTTCACGCCCGCCTCACGACAGATTCCCACAATCTTATGCAGGTCCTCGGTAGTGAAATTCGCCGACGACCGCGCACGCATATTGAGGTATTCGATACCGAAATACACACTCGTCGCCCCCGCCTCGATAGCAGCAGCCAACGACTCCCAGCACCCCACAGGTGCCATAATCTCGATATGTTCGTCTTTTCTACTCAACACTATATTTTATAATCTGTTTATCTTTATAGGTCCTACTCAAGGGTCGCCTATCCTCTCGGTATCCACCCGACATCCACCCGACTTTTATAATGAGGATTTACGGATGGCGAACCAAGAATTATTCACCCAATGCGACCTGATTGTTAATTTTTTGCATTGGCTATATACTCCGCTATCTGCACTGCATTGAGGGCAGCCCCTTTGCGAATCTGGTCGCTTACGCACCAGAAACTCAGTCCGTTTTCGTCGGTAATATCTTTGCGCACACGCCCCACAAACACCTCGTCTCGTCCGCTCAGGAAAAGCGGCATGGGGTATTCTTTCTCTGCGGGATTATCCATCAGCACGCACCCTTTCGCACGGGCAAAAGCCTCTTTGGCTTGCTCTGCCGATATGGGTTGCTCGGTCTCCACCCACACACTCTCCGAGTGTGCACGCAGCGACGGTACACGCACGCAAGTGGCTGATACTCTGATGTCTGAGTGCATTATCTTGCGCGTCTCGTTGTGCATTTTCATCTCCTCTTTGGTGTAGCCGTTGTCGGTAAAAACGTCCACTTGCGGAATCAGATTGTATGCCAACTGATACGGAAAACGCTCCACGGTGGGCGTCTCGCCGTTGATGATTTGGCGATATTGGTCTTCCAATTCGTGCATGGCTTGCAGACCGGCACCACTCGCCGCCTGATAGGTCGATACACGCACACGGCGTATATGACTCAGATTCTCAATGGCTTGCAGCGCGACTACCATCTGGATAGTGGTGCAGTTGGGGTTGGCAATGATGTTGCGCGGACGCACCAACGCATCGGCGGCATTCACCTCAGGAACCACCAAAGGCACATCTTCGTCCATACGGAAAGCCGACGAGTTGTCTATCAGGACAGCCCCATAGCGCGTGATGTCGTCGGCATACTCGCGCGAAACCGATGCCCCTGCCGAAGCAAACGCGATATCCACCCCGCGAAAGGCGTCGCCATGCTCCAAAAGTTGCACCTTGTGCGATTTTCCCAAGAAAAGATATTCGGTTCCTGCACTGCGTGAGGAACCGAATAATCGAAGTTCGGTAATAGGAAAGTGGCGCTCAGCAAGCACTTTGAGCAATTCTTGTCCGACGGCACCCGAGGCACCAACAATCGCAACGACCATATTGTTTACAGATTAAGAATAAAAGACAAAGAACAAAAGACCCATAAGCCTTTATTCTTTGTCCTTGTGAGTTATTCAATTATTGCAGTGCAATAGTTGTGTCGGCGTCAGTAACGGTGAAAGCAATTTTTCCTTCACGAGCGAGCCAACCCAGAGCCATATTCAGATCAGCTTCTTTCAGTTTGGTTGCTTTTTTCAGCGCTTTGGTTGTGAGCGCACCGCCTTGCAGTGCATTCCAGATAAGTCCGGCATTCTCACCAATTTTGCTTGTAATCATACGACAAATACCTTTAATTTATTTAGTTTTACAGAGAGAGGTGTTTCCTCTCCTTTGTGTAATGGATTTTCTTTATCTATGCCACATATTTATCTCCTTTGGCAAGGGTAGGGAGAACTATTTCCCGAACAACAGACAAGCATTATGTCCGCCGAAACCGAATGTGTTGCTAAGTGCATAGCGGATATCGCGTTTCTGCGCCTTGTTGAACGTGAGGTTCAGACGGTAGTCAATCTTCGGGTCTTGGTCCTCGGAATCATGGTTGATGGTTGGCGGAATAATACCATAGTGCAATGCCAGTATCGTTGCCATAGCCTCAACCGCTCCTGTCGCACCGAGGAGGTGCCCTGTCATTGACTTGGTCGAGTCGAGGTTCATCTTGTATGCGTGGTCGCCAAACACCTCCTGTATAGCGTGCAGTTCGGCTATGTCGCCTATTAAGGTCGAAGTGCCGTGCGTGTTGATATAATCAATATCTCCGGGTTTCAATCCTGCATCCTCTATCGCCATTCTCATTACACGTTGTGCCCCGTCGCCTTCCGGAGCAGGTGCCGTGAGATGGTAGGCGTCCGAAGTCATTCCCTCGCCCAGCATCTCGGCGTAGATCTTAGCCCCTCGTGCCACGGCATGTTCGTATTCTTCCAATACCAAGCATGCCGCCCCTTCGCCTAATACAAACCCGTCTCGAGAAGCAGAGAATGGTCGGCAAGCCGTTTCCGGAGATTCGTTGCGTGATGACAACGCGTGCATTGCATTGAATCCCCCTACACCACCTGGTGTGATACACGACTCGGCACCACCCGTCAGCAACACATCGGCATGACCGACACGTATCATATCAAACGCCTGCGCAATAGCGTGCGATGATGATGCGCAAGCCGACGAAACTGCAAAACTCGGCCCCTTTAGACCGAACAATAGCGATATATGCCCCGCACCGATACTTAATATCACTTTCGGAATAAAAAACGGGTTGAAATGTGGTGTGCCATCTCCCTTGGCATAGTCGATCATTTCATGCTCAAAGGTATTCAGTCCCCCCATTCCGCTACCCCAGATAACGCCTATTCGTTCGCAGTTTTCTTTCTCAAGATTCAGCCCCGAATCGTCTATTGCCTCTTTGGCCGCGCACACCGAGAATTGTGCAAAACGATCCATTCTGTGTGCTTCTTTGCGGTCAAGTAGCGCACTCGGGTCGAAATTTTTCACTTCAGCAGCGAATTGTGTCTTGAACAGAGTCGCATCGAATTGTGTAATCGCACCTACTCCGTTTTTGCCTTCAATCAGTGCATTCCACGTGTCTGCCACATTGTTTCCAACAGGCGTCAGTGCACCCAATCCGGTAACGACAACTCGTTTTAATTCTTTCATATTTGTTTTGTATAGAGACTCCTGCCCTCACGGTGGAAATCTCGATAAATTATGGCATCACGCCATTATTATTTGATCTATAACGGCATACGAGCCTACAGTATTCCCGTACGCTCGTAAAAACCGCTTTAATTGTGTTGCTCTCTATTAAGCAAGAGCCTCTTTTACATAAGCAATAGCGTCGCCTACGGTCGAAATTTTCTGTGTATCCTCGTCGGGGATAGTGATGTTGAATTCTTTTTCGAACTCCATAATCAGTTCCACAGTATCCAGCGAGTCTGCGTTGAGGTCTGCCTGGAAGTTTGCTTCAGCGGTTACTTGGCTCTCTTCAACACCTAATTTATCAACGATGATAGCCTTTACTTTCGATTCGATTTCTTGTTCAGTCATAATCTTTATTTTTATAAGTGAATAATTCGTTTTTGTAGTGCGTATAGTGCACATTAACTATGCTAATAGCACAAAAACGGTGCAAAATTACTGCTTTTTTCCGAAATATGCAAATTTCGATGTCCTTTCGGCATTTTTCTGCTATAAAATGACGGTCTTAATTGTCTTTTTGCCAACTTGGTTATGCATATTCCAAACAATTCCATACGTGCTTATCAGCCTAATAAGTTTCGTTTAGGGCAAAAAGATGAAAACGGAGAATGCTTTTATGTAGCCATTGCGTAATCCGACTATTTTACGTATCTTTGCAGACCATTTGTTTTTAGGCACAGTTAGAGGAAGTATGAATTTTTTAGATCAACTGAATGAGTCGCAGCGTGCGGCGGTGGAGTATATTGACGGACCGGAACTTGTGATTGCTGGTGCGGGGTCGGGCAAGACGCGGGTTCTGACCTACAAGATAGCATATCTGTTGCAGAAAGGTGTGCACGCAAGTAATATTTTGGCACTGACCTTTACCAACAAGGCCGCCCGCGAAATGAAAGAGCGTATCGCACGTCTTGTACCCGCAGCCGATGCACGATATCTGTGGATGGGAACCTTCCACTCGGTGTGTGCACGTCTTTTGCGCACAGAGGCGGAACGACTGGGCTTTACGCGCGACTTTTCAATCTATGATACAGCAGACTCAAAATCGGTTCTCAAACAGATACTCAAAGAGCAGCAGTTAGACGAGAAAATTTACAAGGTAGGCAATGTCCTCGGGCGAATTTCAACGGCAAAGAATATGCTGATTTCTCCTGATGAATATGCGCATAATCATGATTTCTACAAAGCCGATTCCGAGGTTCGTATGTACAAGATGGCAGAAGTATATCAAGCCTATCAAGTGCGTCTGAAAGCCGCCAATGCCATGGATTTTGACGATCTGCTTATCAATGTGAACGCATTGATGGAGCAGGATGCAGAGGTACGTAATAAGTACCAGCAGGCGTTTCAATATGTATTGGTGGACGAGTATCAGGATACCAACTATGTGCAGTACCTGTTGGTAAAACACCTTGCTGAGCCGCAAAACCGCATCTGCGTGGTGGGTGATGACGCCCAATCCATCTATTCGTTTCGCGGGGCGGATATACGCAATATACTTGGTTTCCAGCGCGATTACCCACATTCGCACCTCTACAAACTGGAACGCAACTACCGTTCGACGCAGACGATTGTCAATGCCGCCAACTCGCTCATTCATCACAACGAACACCAGATTCCCAAAGAGGTCTATTCGGAGAAAGAGGAAGGGCAACGGATTGACCTAAATGCCTATATGTCCGACCGCGATGAGGGGGAAGCCGTGGCCAAGGCAATCAGCAAAGATCATACACTCTTGCGCCGCGACTACAATGATATGGCAATTCTCTACCGTACCAATGCGCAGTCGCGTGCATTTGAAAACGAACTGCGTAAACGCAATATCCCCTATCGTATCTATGGCGGCACGTCGTTCTACCAGCGCAAGGAGATCAAGGATGCCATTGCCTATTTCCGTCTGGCAGTCAATCCGTTGGACAATGAGGCTCTGCTGCGTGTTATCAATTTTCCTTCGCGAGGGATAGGCGATACCACACTTCGCAAGGTGTCCGATACTTCCATTATACACGGCATCAGTATGATGGATGTGGTAACGCACCCGTTGGAGTGTTCGCTACCGGTACAAGGTGCGACGGCAAAGAAACTGATTCTGTTCTCCGACTTGATAGCACGTTTGCGCGAGGCGGCAGAGACTAAAGATGCGTACGAGTTCGCAGAGATGGCACTCGGGCAGTCGGGGGTGCGCACCGCTGCTATGCTCGACCGAACGCCCGAAGGTATTGATCGTGCGGAAAACCTGCAAGAGTTGCTCAATGGGATTCATGAGTTTGTGGACAAGCGTACAGAGGAGGGTGTTTCGTTTACGCCAATTACCGATTTTCTCGCCGAGGTGTCGCTCCTGACCGATCAAGACGAGAACCTTGCCGATCAAACTTCGCGTGTTACGCTGATGACTATCCACGCCGCCAAAGGATTGGAGTTCCCGATAGTGTATGTTGTGGGAATGGAGGAAAACTTGTTTCCTTCGCAGTACTGCGTGAAACCGAGCGAAATAGAGGAGGAGCGCCGTCTGCTCTATGTGGCTATTACCCGCGCTATGGAATGTTGCCACATGTCGTATGCGCGACAGCGTTTCCGCAACGGGCAGGTCACCTTTACCTCCCCGTCGCGTTTCCTCAACGACATCGATCGACACTATCTGGAGGTGGCTGCACCACCAGCAGCGCAACCGCTATACGACCGCCCGCGGTGGGAGAATAACACGTGGACGGACGATGACGATAACTATACTAAACCAACTTTCTCCAAACCACTGAAACCGGTAAAAGCCGCAATGAATATAGGGCAAATAGCCGATACCGACTATCCCAGTGGCAGCCGGGTCTATCATCGTGTGTTTGGGGAAGGGATTGTGCAGAGAGTGTATTGTGAGAATGACAATGATAAGATAGATATTCTCTTTGATACCAAAGGGCAGAAAACACTTCTGCTCACGTATGCCAAATTAGAAAAAAGATGAAGCGAACGAGTCTCATAGTGTGCTTTCTGTGTGCGGTATTTGTTTGTGCAAGTGCTGCACCGGCACGTTTGGACTCACTCATGCTCCGTGTGGAAAATGGCGACACCGTCTATTTGGCATATCTGCACGATGTATATATCTATCCGCCACTCAAATTTAAGAATAAAAAACAGGAGCGTTTCTATTGGCGCACAGTGCGCGATGTCAAAAAGACACTCCCGTATGCCAAAATGATTAGTCGGGACATGGAGTTCGCCGACGAGGAACTGGCAAAGATACAAGACCCCAAGGCGCGCAGACGCTGGTGGAAGAAATACGAAAAGTACCTGTTTCAGAAATATGAACAAGATTTCCGCGGTATGTATGCCTCGCAGGGACAGATGCTGATGAAACTGATGGACCGCGAGAGCGACCGGACCAGTTACGAACTCATCAAACAATACCGCGGCAAAGCCAGTGCCAATTGGTGGCAGTTCGTAGCCAAACTATTCAAGAACGACCTGAAAGAAGAATATGATGCCCAAGACAAAGACAAAATCGTTGAGCGCGTCATCAATCTGGTTGAGGCGGGACAGTTGTGAGATAGGCGTCCTGCTCTTGTATCAGGGCTTTGAACTTGCGTATCTGTACCCAGAGCATTATCGCAGCCGTGATAGCCGCCAAGGTGTCGCTGATAGGCTGACTCCACCATACACCAAGAAGAGGGGCGTTGGTAAACAACAGAGGAACAAACAGCGTCAGTGGAATAAGATACAGCACTTGACGCGTCAGGCTCAGAAATATCGCCTTGCTTGCCATACCGATACTGGTAAACAAGTTACCCGCAACCATCTGAAAACCAACAATCAACATCGAACAGCAGATGATACGCATAGGCGCAACGGATTGGGCAATCAGTTCGGCATCGTGTGTGAATACGCGCACCACCAATTCGGGGCAAAACTCGCCTAATACAAACACGATACTCGTCGTGATAGTGGCACAGATAGCCGTCAGTTTGAATGTACGGAGCATACGATGGTACTGTTTTGCGCCATAGTTGTACCCCACTATCGGCTGCATACCTTGGTTGAGCCCCATCACAATCATCGCGAACACAAACACTACGCGGTTGATAACCCCATACGTGGCAATCGCCATATCGCCCCCATAACGTTTGAGTTGGTTATTGATGATTATCACCACAAAGCAACTTGCCAGATTGGTTAGGAAAGGTGATAATCCAATAGATAATGCTTGCAACGTGATTTGCTTATCGAGTTTCCAAATACGGCGATGGAAATGTAGCAATTCCTTCGGGTTGCAGAAAATAGTAAACTGCCACACCACGGCAATCGCCTGCGAGATGACCGTTGCCAATGCTGCCCCACGCACACCCATATCGAGTCCGAAAATGAATATCGGGTCGAGAATGATATTCACGACGACGGCTACTATCGTGGAGGTCATCGCCAACTTCGGGTGCCCCATCGAGCGCAAAATGTTATTCAAACCATAGTAGATATGCGTCAGTATATTTCCAAAGAGGATAATCTCCATATATTGGCGGGCATACTCCAACGTGTCATCGCTCGCGCCGAAAGCACGCAGAATTGGCTCTAATCCCAATAGTCCGACTACCATAATCAATGTACCCAATATTACATTGAGAACCAGCACATTACCCAACACTTTGTTGGCGGATTCATAGTCTTTCTCACCGAGTTTGATTGCCAACACCGTGCTGGCACCCACGCCCACCAAACTGCCAAAAGCGGCGCATATATCCATAAACGGCTTTGCCACCGTCAACGCAGACAGAGCCAACGCACCGCAACCATGACCTATATATATAGTGTCCACTATGTTGTATAGCGAACTTGCCGTCATCGCGATGATGGCGGGCAAAGCGAACTTCATCAGCAATTTGCCGATGGGTTCTGTGCCTAAGGCGGTGGTATTATTGGAAGCCATTACACTTTCCTCGCGATTTCATCGAAGATTTCAGCTGCGGGGTGCCCTGCCTGCATAGCAATAGGTTCGCCCTCGTCGCCTGCCTCGCGAATACTTTGCACGATAGGTATCTGCCCAAGCAAAGGAACATTGAGTTCTTCCGCCAAACGTTTGCCACCATCGTGTCCGAAGATGTAATAGCGGTTTTGGGGCAGTTCGGCAGGTGTGAACCATGCCATATTCTCAATGATACCCAACACGGGCACATCTATTTTCTCGTTGCGGAACATATCCACGCCCTTACGTGCGTCCACCAATGCCACCGGTTGGGGTGTCGTAACCACTATCGCCCCCGTCAGACGGAGAAGCGAGACGAGTGTCAGGTGGATATCCGATGTACCGGGGGGCAGGTCAATCAGAAAATAATCCAATTCGCCCCAATGAGCATCTTCTATCAGTTGTTTAATCGCGTTGCTTGCCATACCGCCACGCCAAACTACTGCCGAAGCGGGGTCCACAAAGAAGCCTATCGACAACATTTTCACTCCATACTGCTCAATCGGTTCGATGAGTGTCCGTCCGTCTTCTTCCACCGATACGGGGCGGCAGTCCTCGGTATGGAACATTTTGGGCATACTCGGTCCGTGTATATCGGCGTCAAGCAGTCCGACACGTTTGCCTTGTCGCGCCAACGCGATAGCCAGATTAGCAGCCACCGTAGATTTTCCCACACCGCCTTTCCCACTATGGATAGCGATGATTTTTTTTGCTTTCAACGGAGATTTCTCCGCCTGCGGTTGTATGTTTTGCTTGCGGAATTTGGTATGAATATGCACAGCAGCATTGGCATCTACATAGGTCTGCACTGCCACCTCGGCAGCCTTAATCACCGATTTTAGGAATGGGTCGTTGTCCTTCTCAAAGATAAGCGAAAAACTCACCTCCAATCCGCTGATACGGATATCATCTTCGAGCATACCGCTCTCTATCAGGTCTTTACCCGTCCCCGGGTAGCGCACATGGCGCAAGGCATCTATGATTTGTTGCGGATACATAAGTCTGTATAATTAGAAACGATAACGGACAGAGGCAACCAATGCCCAATCGAAGAATGAAACATGGTAGTTGTCGTTGAAGGCTACGCCGTAACCGGGACGGAAATCCAACGACAAATCTACGGGTGCATCAAACACTATCTCCGCTCCTGCAACGGCATTCAAGCCGAATTTGCCCAACACGGGTGAATAATAGACATAGTTTCCCACACGCATAGGATATAGGTCTCCACACAAACCAAGACTCAAACCGCCTCCTGCATACCAATCTACCCGTCCTTCATCGAACTCGCCGATGGTGTTCTGATACACCACATTCGGATTGAGTTCGAAAGTGTACATACTCATAGAGCCGGTATAGTTGCCATTCCCCGCAGCGGTGGACATCAGGCGCACGCCCAAGTCACCTTGCAGAGCAAGGTGTTCCACTCCCAAAATAAAACCTTTGTAAGAAACACCATACATACTGCCCACCATACCTCCGATACTATGTTTGTAGTTCTGTGCCGATAGGCAAAGGGTCGCGAAACACAACAGTGCGAGAGAAATATACTTTTTCATATTGTAAAATCTTAATCAGTCATTTTTGTTCAATATAATCAATGCCCCAATGACGCCGGGTACCCAACCGAGACATGTAAGAATAAGGACTATGATAAAACTACCACACCCCTTATCCACCACTGCAAGGGGCGGAAATATGACGGCTAATATAACCCGAAGACAGGACATAGACAGAGCCTATTGGCGTTTACCCTACTTGTACACCGTTTTTCACAGGTGCCGAAACAGTGGTTACCACCAGTTTGCCATCGGCATCCACTGCCGACAGAATCATGCCCTGCGACTCGATGCCCATCATCTTACGCGGCGGGAAGTTGGCAATAAAAAGCACCTGTTTGCCAATCAGCACCGACGGGTCGGGATACGATTGTGCGATACCGCTGAGTATGGTTCGTCCGCCCATACCATCGTCGAGACGGAATTGCAAGAGACGCTCGCTCTTCTTAACCGGCTGACAATCAAGCACTGTAGCCACACGGATGTCCGCCTTGTCGAAATCATCTATCGTAGTATGCGCCTTGATGTCGGTCGGACGCCAATTCTTGAGTGCTTCTGCCTGTGCGGCAGCCTCGTTCTCCTGTTTGATACGTGCCAAACGGTCAAGTTGAGCCTGAATAGGTGCATCCTCTATTTTCTCAAAGAGCAGCGACACCTCGCCCAAGTTGTGTCCGGCGGGCAGCAGGTCCACCGACCCGAGTTGCGCCCATTCAGCATGCTCTATATTGAGCATTTGGCGAAGTTTCTCCGACGAGAAAGGCAGGAACGGTTCGAACGCAATGCTCAGATTAGCAGCGATTTGCAAAGCCAAGTTCAGTATGGTGGCGGTGCGTTCCATATCGGTCTTGGCTAATTTCCAAGGCTCCATGTCTGCCAAATACTTGTTACCGATACGCGCCAAGTTCATCGCCTCTTTCTGCGCATCTCGGAAACGGAAATTATTGAGCAAGTCTTCTAACTGCGCTTTGATATTGCAGAAGTCGGCTATCGTCTGTTGGTCATACTCAGTAAGCGCACCTGCAGCAGGCACCTTGCCGCCGAAATACTTGTTGGTCAGCACCAAAGCACGGTTCACAAAGTTACCGTAGATAGCCACCAACTCATTGTTGTTGCGTGCCTGGAAGTCTGCCCACGTGAAATCATTATCTTTGGTCTCGGGCGCGTTGGCAGTCAGCACATAGCGCAACACATCTTGTTTTCCGGGGAAGTCCACCAGATACTCATTGAGCCAAACCGCCCAGTTGCGCGAGGTCGAAATCTTGTCGCCCTCCAAGTTGAGAAACTCATTGGCAGGCACATTGTCCGGCAAAATATACGAACCATCGGCTTTCAACATCGTCGGGAAGACAATGCAGTGGAATACGATATTATCTTTTCCGATAAAGTGAATCATACGAGTGGAGTCATCTTTCCACCAAGTCTCCCACTTGCCGTATTTCTCCGGTTGTGCATCACAAAGTTCTTTGGTGTTGGAGATATAGCCGATAGGCGCGTCGAACCACACATAAAGCACTTTTCCCTCCGCACCTTCCACCGGTACAGGAATACCCCAATCGAGGTCGCGCGTTACGGCACGCGGTTTCAATCCTCCGTCTAACCACGATTTACACTGCCCATACACATTCGGACGCCATTCTTTGTGGTCCTCAAGTATCCATTTCTCAAGCCATTGTTGGTATTGGTCAAGCGGAAGATACCAGTGTGTCGTCTCTTTTTTGGTCAGCGGATTGCCGTTCACAGCATTGTACGGATTGATGAGTTCATCAGGCGAAAGAGTAGCACCACATTTCTCACATTGGTCGCCATACGCCCCTTGCGCATGACAACGCGGACACTCGCCACGTATGTTTCGGTCTGTCAGAAACTCCTGAGTATCAGGGTCGTAGAACTGTTCCGTCGTCTGCTGGACAAACTTACCATTATCGTATAGTTTGCGGAAAAAGTCCGATGCAAACTGATGGTGTATCTTGCTGGTAGTACGCGAATAGATGTCGTATGTGATACCGAATTGTTCAAACGACGATTTAATCAGGCTATGGTATCTATCCACCACCTCCTGTGTGGAAATACCCTCTTTGCGTGCGCGGATAGTAACAGGTACACCGTGTTCGTCGCTACCTCCCACAAAAAGCACTTGTTCTCCACGAAGACGCAGATAACGCGCATAAATATCTGCCGGCACATATACGCCTGCCAAGTGTCCGATATGCACAGGACCATTGGCATACGGCAGTGCGGCTGTAATTAAAGTCCGTTGAAAAGCCATATCTGTTTATTGCAATTTGTTATGGTTTATACTCTATATTTCAAGTCTGCAAAATTACTGCTTTTTTCTGGAATCTGCAAATCCGTGAAAGCATATCCGTCGTTGTTTGCAAATAACAATGTGTATTGCGCACAAAGCAATGCTTTGCGTTACAAAATAAAACGGACAACACACACACAATACCGCACCATCGCTACGTCTTATTCTATACGCATCATAAGCAGAATCACCTATTAATCACCTATACTTGATAGCACGAGAACAAAGACTTCTTTTGCTCATTCCATAAAAAAGTACTATCTTTGCGGTTGCATACAATCTCAGTTTCTTGACCAAGCAAACTTACATACGGCTCTTGCATATTGCGCTCATGGTTGGCGCATACGCCTATTTGCTTTATCAATTGATTGTTTTCGACGACTATGCCGCTCTGTGGCAACAGTTTACAGGCGCACATACATGGCAGCATTTGTCCCTTCTTTTATGCTTTGCGCTTTTCCCTCTCAATATCTGGTTAGAAGCCCGCAAATGGCAATGTCTGATGCATGGAGTGGAACCAATGTCTATGCGTGAGGCACAACGACAAGTCTATTTCGGTATCGTCGGAGGTTTTGTAACCCCCTATCGTGCAGGCGATTACCCTGCCCGTGTAATGCTTTTGTGCGACAAAAATCACCGCCTGAGTGGTATCACGATGGCACTCGCAGGCAGTATATCTCTTACCACTGTCATCGTCTTGGCGGGGCTACCCTCTCTCTGTATCTTCTTTGCGGGTGACACGCTCCGTCCTCTTTGGACAGTCTTCTTCGCGGCGTTCCTTTGTGTATTGTTTTTGGCTCTCTTGCCGTGGTTAATACGCCTTTTGGCGCGCATTGATTGGCGCAAACCCAAATTGAAAGAACTACTACAACAGTTGGCATCGATGAGTTACGCCACATTGTTGCGTGTGTTATGGTTGTCATTCTTGCGATATGTCTGTTTCTCCCTGCAGATGGCACTTGCATTGTGTTTTTGTGGCGCGGATCTGTCTCTTTCCGATATGTTTATCGCCCTCCCGCTCTACTACTTGCTTGTAACACTGACCCCCAATCTACCTGCTGCTGACTTGGGTATCCGCGGAGGATGGGCAGTGTTCGTATTTTCCCATTGGGGCTGTACTCCCCCCGCTGCTGCAATGGCAACAATATGTATGTGGCTCATCAACACCCTCGCCCCACTTCTCCTCGCCACTCTCATCACTCACCCACGCAAAGCACCTCCTCCCCCGTCAGCACCTTAGCAAATACAAGGAGGATATCATTCATAATTTCTCCTTAATGTGCTTCAAGCCAGTTTTTGCCCACACCACAATCGGCAATGAGGGGCACAGAGAGCGAAACTACCCCCTGCATTTCGGAAAGTACAATGTCTTTGACCTGCTCCACCTCGTTTTCCGGCACGTTGAAGTTGAGTTCGTCATGCACTTGCATAATCATCTGTGCGCGGAGAGGTTCGCCCGTCCGCGCGTTTTTTTCGGTGTGCAGACGCCTGTGGATACTCACCATCGCCATCTTGATAATGTCTGCTGCGGTACCCTGAATTGGCGCATTGACGGCATTGCGCTCAGCAAAAGAACGCACGGTGGCGTTGTGCGAAAGAATGTCTGGCAGATAGCGTTTGCGTCCGAATAGTGTTTCTGCATAACCGCGTTTGCGTGCCAAATCTTTCTGATTCTCAATATATTGCACTACCCCCGGAAAGGCAGCAAAGTAATCGTCTATCAGTTGCTTGGCTTCACCGCGTGAGCAATCTAATTGCTGCGCCAGACCGAAAGCCGAGATTCCATAGATAATACCGAAATTGGCAGTCTTGGCACGACGACGCTGGTCTTTCGTAACTTCCCCAATAGGCACATTGAATATCTTGGCTGCCGTGGCGGCGTGAATATCCTGCCCCGACCGAAACGCCTCCACAAGGTGCGTGTCGCCCGAGAAATGGGCTAACAGACGCAGTTCGATTTGCGAATAGTCAGCACTGAGGAACAGGCACCCCTCATCGGGAATAACCGCCTCGCGTATGAGTTTGCCCCGCTCTGAACGAATAGGCAGGTTTTGCAGGTTCGGATTCGACGATGAGAGACGACCGGTAGCCGTAACTGTCTGATTATAAGTGGTGTGTATCTTGCCTGTAGCAGGGTCTATGTAACTCGGCAATGTGGCAATATAGGTAGAAATGAGTTTCTTCAGTTCACGATAGGCGAGTATCTTTCCCACGATAGGGTGCTTGTCTTTCAGGGCTTGGAGAACCTCTTCCGAGGTGGTGTATTGCCCCGTTTTTGATTTCTTCGCCTTTTCATCGAGTCGGAGTGTGTCAAAAAGCAAGTCCCCCACCTGACGCGGTGAGTTGATATTGAAAGTAGTGCCCGCAAGGGTATGAATCTGCTGCTCGATGTCGGTCAGTTCGGCAGTAAGTCGGCTCTCCGCTTCATGCAGTTTGCCTACATCAATACGCACTCCCGCCTGCTCCATCTCGTGAAGAACGGGCACCAACGGAAGTTCGACTTCGTTGTATAGTTTCCACAGGGCTTTGTCGGCTTTCAGGGCATTCCAATCGGGCTCCACATTGGGGTTGTAGGACACTTCTGGATTGAGCAGATAGGCAGCCAGACGCGCAGAGACCTCCTCACTATTCCCTTCTGAGATTCTCTCTGTCTCCCCCTTCAAGTGGGAAAAGAACGGTTGCTCTGAATTTCCCTCCTCAGAAGTAGAGGTTTGTGACGGCCTTTCATCTGCAAACAAATCCAGCGTCTGCTCTACAGGCTTCTGTTTCTTTGTTTTGCCCGTCTCTGCACTCTCCCCCTTCAAGAGAGGAGTTTGTGAGGACCTTGTGGTGGTAGTGGTCCTTTGTTTCTTGAGCAGGGAATTGAACTCCAAGTGCTGATATATCGGCGTCAGTTTGTCCTCGTCGGGTTGTTTCACCGACAATGCCTGTGCATCGAAATCTATGGGGACATCGGTGCGAATGGTGGCAAGGAAACGCGAGAAACGGATTGCCTCCGCCTGGTCTTGCACCTTACGTTGGAGGGCACCTTTGAGTTGGTCGGTATGGGCAAGGAGGTTTTCTATCGACCCGAACTGTTGCAAGAGTTGTACGGCAGTCTTCTCGCCTATACCTTTGCAACCCGGAATGTTGTCGCTCGCATCACCCATCAGGCCCAATAAATCTATCACTTGGTGTTGGTCTGACAGCCCATATTTGGCACATACTTCCGCCGGTCCGAGTTTTTCGAACCCGCCTGTGTGGCGCGGACGATACATATATATATGGTCAGAGACAAGTTGCCCATAATCCTTGTCCGGCGTGGCCATATAGACCTCAAACCCCTCTGCTGCGGCTTTGTGCGACAGGGTACCGATAACATCATCCGCCTCGAAACCTTGCACCTCAAGAATGGGGATATTCATTGCGGTGAGTATATCTTTTATGATAGGTACTGCGCGTCGAATATCTTCCGGAGTCTCCTCGCGTTGTGCCTTGTATTGTTCGTATGCTTCGTGTCTGAAAGTGGGTCCGTGTGGGTCAAAGGCCACTCCCACATGGGTCGGTTTTACGCGCTTGAGCAAGTCATCTAATGTAACCACGAAACCGAATATAGCAGACGTATTCTCTCCGCGCGAGTTCATACGCGGTGTCCGAATAAAAGCATAATACGCGCGATATATCATCGCATACGCATCTATAAGTAAAAGTATGTTTTTCATTTTTTTAATTAAGTTTAGTCTGCAAATATACAAAAAATATCTGACATAGCCAAATCGAAATGCCCATTCCCTATATAATTCACGTTGGCACGGTTTGCATGCCCAACGTTTGTAGCACATAATCTCCCCGCAAATTCTAATTTAACGTCAGTTCGATATAAGATACTTGTAGCACGTCGTTTTTTGTTGATACTTGATGTAGGGTGTTCTTCCCTTGTATATTTGTCTATATTTGATTTAATTTTTTCTGCACCCAATATCGAACTCACCTTAAGTAGTAACAATTCGTAATTCATAATAGTATTCAACTTAATACATACGTAAGATACACGTAAGATAATGCCGTTTCAGTCGATTTATTCTCTCGAAAGCGCCGGTACAAAGATAATACATGAACAGTCGTTTTGCAACGATTCAAATCAATAAAATTTCAAAAAGTCATTGACTGCTGTCAATACACAACGCCTATCACGTTAAATATGAGTAACATAACGTGAGTTCGAAATATGCGCTACGCTTGGAAATAAATACACGAAAAATTAAATCAAATATAGACACTATGAGGGGAAACATTAATCAGCGTGTAATTGGACGTTAACTCGTTTTGAACATATAATTTAACCATTAATTTTCTTCTTCGCCAAATATGGTCAAATATGAACCAAATATAGACAAATATATAGGGGAGCAACAACTCAAATATCTATTATCAACTCAAAAATGACCTATAGACCCCCAAAAACTGCGTTATGTCTTATATCGAATAATTTTATTGATAATTGGTTCGGCTGTTGTCCCCATATATATTGAATATATATTTGTCTATATTTGGTTAATTTTTTCGTGTATTTGTTTCCCCGCCGCGACATACATCGCGCCATTAGCAAGTTTTTGTTCGTTTCGTTTTCTCGGTTTTTGTTATCTCTAACTCACGTTTATTTACGCTATCGGCTGTCAGCAATTGCATGCCGGCAACCGTTAGTCGAATATGCATCCTTATACCTAATAAGGGAAATTACGGCAACGAGACGGCAAAAAGAACCGTCTAAAAGCGGAAACAGTACACCGTATTTATCCGCTTCATGCACAATTGTGCATGAAATATGCATACAATGCATAAAACAATTACCAATCGATAGGTTGTAAACCGTGTTGAGTGAGGTAGGCGTTAGCCTTGGAGAAGTGTCCGCAACCGTCGAAACCGCGATAGACCGACAGGGGGGAAGGGTGTGAGGTTTCAAGTACTAAATGACGGCGACGGTCGATAAACTGCCCTTTGCGCTGGGCATAACTGCCCCAAAGCATAAAAACGATATGCTCCCGATGGTCATTGAGTGCACGGATAGCCGCGTCGGTGAGTTCTTCCCAACCTTTGTTTTGATGACTGCCTGGGTGGTGTGCTTCAACGGTCAGTGTGGCATTGAGGAGCAAGACACCCTGATTCGCCCAACGCTGGAGATTCCCCGACGCGGGTACAGGCTTGCCCAAATCGCGGTGAATCTCCTTGTAGATATTCACCAACGATGGTGGAACCGGCACACCGTCATTGACCGAGAAACAGAGTCCGTGCGCCTGACCTACATCGTGGTAAGGGTCCTGCCCGATGATGACAACGCGCACGTGGTCGAAAGGACAAGAGTTGAAAGCATTAAAAATCAGACCTGCCGGCGGAAAGCACTGATGGGTCTGATAGGCGTGGCGCACAAAAGAGGTCAGCAACTCGAAATACGGTTTGTCGAACTCGGGCTGCAATACCTGACGCCAACTTTCTTCTATTTTAACTTGCACAAGTTGAGTTTATTATGAATATGATCAGAATTAGGAATGGCAACTTTTTGCTATACAAGGGCTTGCAATTCCTAATTCTTCATTACATATTAGTCCACGATAAGCATGGCATCGCCATAATCGCCGAAGCGATACCCCTCTTTGACCGCCTCTTCGTAGGCATTCATCACTTCCTCGAAACCACCAAATGCCGCCACCATCATCAGTTGGCTCGATTCCGGCATGTAGAAATTGACGAAGAAAGAATTAGCCACCGTGAAACGATACGGCGGATAGATAAACTTGTTGGTCCAACCATCATAGACCTTGAGTTGCCCGCCTGTACCCACCACATGCTCCATAGCGCGCATCACCTCTGTGCCGACGGCGCAGATACGTTTGCTATTAGCATGAGCACGGTCCACTGCATCCACCAAAGGTTGCTCTATCATCATCTGCTCGGAGTCCATCTTGTTTTTGGTCAGATCCTCTACATCGATAGGCTTAAAGTTACCCAACGACATGTGTGAAGTTAGGAATGCCGACTCTACACCGCGTATCTCCATACGTTTAAGCAGTTGCTTGGAGAAATGGAGACAGGCTGCGGGAGCGGCTACAGCCCCCACTTTTTTAGCGAAGACGGACTGGTAACGTTCCTCGTCCATTTCTTCGACGGGCTGCCCGCGGAAGGCTGCATCATATTTCGCCTTCGTTTCCTCATCCATCGGACGATGGATATATTTAGGCAACGGCGGGTTGCCAAGCGCATAGAGACGGGGAATGAACTCCTCCTCGTCGTAGTCGGTCAAAAAACGGAACGTGCGCCCGCGCGAAGTGGTGTTGTCGATGACCTCTGCCACAATCGATGGGTCGTCATCAAAGTTAATTTTATTACCGATACGTATTTTACGGGCAGGGTCCACCAACACATCCCAATAGCGGTTGGCATGGTTGAGTTCGCGCAACAGGAACACTTCTATCAGCGCGTTGGTCTTCTCCTTTTTTCCATACAAACGCGCGGGGAAAACCTTGGTGTCATTGAATACAAACAGGTCTCCTTCATCAAAAAACTGTGCTGTGTCGCTCACCATTTTATGCTCGATTGCACCCGTCTTACGATGCAACACCAACAGGCGCGAATCATCGCGGTATGGTGCCGGAAATTGAGCAATCTGTTCTTCAGGCAGTCGGAAACGGAACTGACTGAGTTTCATATCATTCGTCTTGTACATAGTCGATAGTGTGTTAGCAAATTAGGTTATTATTTCGTGCAATCGAATTGCTGCATAGTCTGCAAAAAATCGTCAATAGTCATACATTCTTCCACGCGGATATCGCCCACACGAGTACGGCGCAAAGCCGTGAGATATGCCCCCGACCCGAGTCGCTCACCGATGTCGCGCGCCAAAGCACGGATATATGTCCCCTTGGAACAGACAACACGGATAGTGAGTTGCATACGGTCTTGGTCGAAAGCCAGTACCTCAATCTCATCAATGACCAATAGTTTGGGCTTCAGTTCTACCGTCTCGCCCTTGCGCGCCATTTGATACGCCCGCTTACCATCCACCCACACGGCGGAAAACATCGGCGGCGTCTGCCACTGCTCGCCGAGAAACTGAGGGATGACCTCATCCACCAGCGCACGGGTGATATGCTCCGTCGGAAAGGTATGATTAACAGGATGTTCCATATCATACGACGGAGTGGTGGCTCCGAGTTGGAGTGTCGCCACATACTCCTTGACGTCGTATTGGAGTTGGTCAATCAGTTTGGTCTTACGCCCTGTGCATACCACTACAACCCCTGTTGCCAAAGGGTCAAGCGTGCCGGTATGTCCCACTTTGAGTTTCTTCTGACCAATCTTGTGGCAGAGGGTATAACGCACCTTTGCCACCACATCGAAACTTGTCCAATGCAACGGTTTGTCAAACGCTAATATCTCGCCTTCGACAAAATCAATATGCTCCTTATCAGCAAAGCCCATAGATAATAGCAAAGGTACCTACGCAGAGGCAGTAGATTGCAAAATAGATGAGTTTCTGACGGCGGACGATATTTATCATAAAACGGCAAGCAAAACAACCGGTGAGGAACGCGCCGACAAAGCCCGCCAACAAAGGCAACCAACCGATGGTGGTGGTCATCTCGCCACCCAACAAATCCAACAGGTTGAGGAACGCCTCACCCAAAATAGGAATCAGCACCATCAGAAAAGAGAATTGTGCCACCGACTCCTTTTTAACTCCGCAGAGCAAACCCGTGGCAATGGTAGTTCCGCTACGACTCAGCCCTGGCAACACGGCGATGGCTTGTGCGCAACCGATGATGATGGCATCACGATAAGTTACTTCATGCCCCTTGGTGTTGATTCGTTTGCTCAAAAACTCACTCAGCCAAAGCAATAAAGCTGTAATAATCAAGCAGATACCCACCAATAATAATCCGTGTCCGAAGAAGGCTTCCACTTGCTCCTTGAAGAACATTCCTACAATAAACACCGGAATCATCGACACCAAAATCTTGGCGACATAGTCTTTCTCTGCGTTCCATTTCAGCGTGGTGAACGTACCGCGAAAGAGTTTCGCCACCTCGTGCCACAAGATGACCAACGTGGAAAGTACGGTGGCGGTATGCACCACGATGGCAAACGTGAGGTTCTCCTCACTTGCCGTGCCCAACAACGCCTGACCTATCTCAAGGTGTCCGGACGACGATACGGGCAGAAACTCGGTCAGTCCTTGAACGATACCGAGTATAAGGGCCTCCCACCAACTCATTTCTTCTTACCTTTCCACAAGATAGCCACCACCATACAAACAAAACCGAACAACGAAATCATCGGGCCGACCGTGATACGGCGTACCGAGAAGATGTCGGGATTATAGGTCTCAGCACTCGGCTCGCCCACCATAAGCGCGAAGCCGATAATAATAATCACAAACGATACTGCAATGAGTATGATGTTGAGTTTGGGAAGATTCTGTTTCATATCTTGTTTATTTAGAGTTCATACATAGATTGTATTCTGTACTCTCCGGACTATAGTTGTACCTGTGTCTCGAACTTAAATCTCGTACATAGTATCAATGCTCATGCGTACGTAGCGCCCCGTAGCGATGAGCGATGAGACGAGCGTGATGAGTACACCCGAGAGAAGGATAACACCTGCCACGAAAGCGATATTCTGCCACGTGAGTGCAAAAAGCAGTATCCCCAAACGGATATTGACATAATAGACTATACCTGCGACTACTCCCATAGCCAACAATGAGGCGATAGTACCGATAAGTAGATAACGCCACACAAAAGGCGACTTGATCGCCCACGGAGTGGCACCCACAAGGGTCATCGTGTTGATAAGAAAACGCTTGGAATAGATTTGCAGGCGGATTGTGTTGGTAATAAGTACAATGGCAATGATTAGTAACGCCAATGCCACCACTATCAGTGCGATAGATGCACGCGAGACATTGTTATTCATCAGTTTGGCAAGGTCGCGCTGGTAGATGACTTGGTCAATGTATGGAAGTGCCGTGAGACGAGCCTCCAATACAGCCATACTATCGGGGTGGGCATACTCGGCAGACGGGTGTATCTCGTAGGAGGCTGCGAGTGGGTTATAGCCCAAGAAGGCAGCCGGGTCTTCGCCCAACGACTCGATATGTTCTTGTAACGCTTCTTCGGAAGAAATATAGCGATAGTCGCTGCAATAGTCAGCAGCAGAGAGCATTGCTTCGAAACGTGCGCAAGAAGCTGAGTCAGCATCCTCAGTAAGTACCGCTGTGAAAGACATGTTCTCTTTCATGTGGTGCATAAGCGTACCCGCAGATAGAAGTAGCACACACTCCATACCCACTAAACACAAAACAAGGGCTACACTAATGGCAGCCGTGATATACATATTCCAGAGACGATGGGGATGAGACATTTCAATTCACAATTAACGATGTACGATCAACAATTAATATGCCAAGCGGAAAAAATATTTGTTCTGTTATCCTATGACATTAGGCAAATAAGGGCAGGTGTTTGCACCTGCCCTTATTTAAATTAGTACTCCCAAAGGTCTTGTTCGAAATCGAGCAGTTCTTTTTCGATTCGCTGTTGTTCTTTCTTCACTTCCTCCTCTGTTTTTGCATAGTCTGGAATGAAGCGGTTGTACATATTGCCCTCGCCAACGATATAAGAGGTATAGAGGTGTTTCTGAAAGAAATCATCGAAAGTAACACGCTTTGTCTCATTCTGTGACGGAATTACATACTGCATGGCCATATAGGGACGCAGTTCATCGAAAGGAATCCAAAACATAATCGACTCACGCAAAGCCGCCATCACATCAGAACCGTCTTTGGTAGAGATTTTATCCGAGTTGAGAGGCGCGATACCGATAATCTTCGAGTGAAGACGAGAAGTGTGCTTATCAAAGAATACTACCTCTTGGATCAAATACTTGAGTTGGTTCTTAACCACCGACTCAAACGGATAGAAGTGGAATGACAACTTGTCGTTGATACTATCATAGTGTACCAACATAGCGTCCGACTCCGCAATATCGTAGTGGGTAGGATCATCCGAATAGTCTGCAGTTGGGTCATCCACAAGAAACATTGTAGGAATGAGAACTTTCTCCATCGGGGCATCGAAAGTAGGTTTGATGGTCTCGTCATCTTTTTCGTAGATAGGCATACCATCAATAATCGCATCTGTGATCACTTGGAACAAGTTACGATAGTCCGGATCGTCCGACTTGGTCGGGAAATAGAGTTGATAGTTCTGCTTATAACGCATATCAATAATACGATACACATATCGCGACCAGATCACATCATCAATGCGATGGAATACCTTCACGATTGTATCGTGCGAAGCCGAATATTCTTCGGTCTGAATCTTGGCGGAACCGAGATTATCGAAGAACGAGATGACTTGATGCTGCGCATTAGCGACAGTAACGCCGAGCAGGAAGCAGGCTATGATACAAAGTTTCTTCATTATCTTGTTGATTTTAGGAGTATGCTATAAATCCCCGTCCAACGGGTTATAATACTTAATCCTTATGAGGTTGTAATTAGTTCAAAGAGAGAGGAATAGGACTCAAACGAGTATCTTTCCCATCGGGACCTTTGGCACGAATATCTGTGATGACCACAATAGCCCCTTTCTTTAGTTTGCCGAGACGAGCCAATTGGTCCTTGGTAAAACGATCACCTTTTGCCTCTGTGATAACACCATTGATGTTTACCTTAAACGATGTAATCTTAAACGGCAAGTCAAGCAGACCATCAGGACCATAACTTGCGATAACGGTAGCATTCGGATTGAGCAATGCGCCACGAGCGATATTGCCGTCCTGATATTCGGTTTCTCCACTCTTGAAATAAGCACCTGGTTTCGGTAAGGCCTTCACACGATATTCGCGCGACCCCATCGGTTGCATTTTTCCTTCCAATTCGGCAGAGACAGTAATGGTTACTTTCTTAGCCGCATCGCCGGGTTTGATAATCCATAGACCTCCGTTGCGAGTGACGGTTGCCCCTGCCACATCAACTTTAATTTTTTCGTTGCTGATACCCGGTACCGAAATCGAGAACTGGTTGTTGTAGCCGCGATACATTATGTTGAGGTCGTTATTGGATATGGTAACGCTCGGTTCTCCTACTGTGTATTCGCTTTCAAAAGGCAGATATTCCATTTCTTCCGTGGAGGGGTCCAGATAGGCAATCTGTCCCTTGAATTTACGCAGTCCTACCGAACTTGCCACTACTTCATAGAGGCCTTGATCATTGATACGTTGTCCCTCTACATAGTATTCGGGACGTTGGGTTGAGTCAACCGCTGCCAAAATAATCTGTGCGGAATATTTACCACCGCGAATTACATAGTCGGACTTTGGAATGACATACGCATTCAGCTTGTTCACACGCAAGTCGCCCGCATCAGTACGATCCAAGAGATATTGAATCATCTCACTCTCGGTTGTACGTACGTCGTTCTGCATCTTGGTCAGAATAGTGATACTGGCACCGACAGGCATTCCCTCAAAAATAGCCACCTCCCAGTCGCAAGAGTCTTGCTCATGTGCGTTCCAACCCTTGTCGGTGGCAAAGACACGGGTAAACTCATTGCGTAGTTCGGCATCGTTGTTTGCCAATTCCACAATATAATCGCGATACATAGCCACCATATCTTTGAGAATGGCACCATTGCCTTGTACGATAGCATATTGTGCGGTTACGTCCAAGTTAGAATTTCCTTCTATATTACGTGTACCATCGCCTGTATTCTGTTCACGCTCGGATACTTTCTTTTGGCCATCGGCAAGGATAGCGATTTGCGTTTTAAAGTCCTGAATGTAGTTGTAGAGACTATCGGCGCGATGTTTCAGTTCGATAGCGTCGTTATACCACTCTTGCATCTTTTCGGGGTTCTGGTCGCTTGCCTCTTTGAAGTCTCGATAGAGCTTCTCATTGCGGGTAACCGAAGCCTCCATAGAAGAATGCAGACTATCGTCCACCAATTTGAACCCATTCAGGATGTCTGTACTTACGTTCAACGCCAACATCGCGGTGAGCACCAAGTACATCATACCAATCATTTTTTGTCTCGGGGTCTCCGGACAGTTTTTTGCTCCACCCATACGTTAATTCAATTAACAATTAATAATTAACAATTAACATACAAGGTTATGCCAAAGCATTGAGCATATTGCCGTAGATATTGTTGAGGTCTGCCACTTGTTTTGCCAATTTAGCTGATGCTGCAGCATACGCCTCATGATTCTTCTGTGCCTCCAAAGCCGCTGCATGAATAGACTCTACATTAGCAGAAACGGCATCCAACGATGCTTTTTGTGCCTTGTAGGCCTCCACTTGTGCTTGGATAGTATTAAGTTGGAGTTCGTAAATTGAGTTGAGTGCACCTACTGTGGCAGATACCTGCTCTACGGATTGCTGGTAACCTTTGGTACCATCCACTACTTTCTGCATCTCGGTACGAACAGCATCATAAGCGGTATCCAAACCATCAGTGCTTTTGTTTAAGCGGTCAGAAGCGACAGCAAACGAATTGCCGAGAGCCGCTGAAGCATTGACTAATGAACCTTGTGCCGAGGCAAATTTATCAGCTGCTTCGCCGGCAGCTACCAACTTGTTTTCGAGATTGGATGTAGAAGTAGCCACCTTGCCGAGTTCAGAGAGTTGAGCGGCTGTTTTTGCTAAATCAGCGATACCGTCCTTGAGTTCCACCATCTCGCCTTCGCTCAACGAGGGAACCGCAGAACGCGGTGAAACTACCGGAGCTCCGCCAACGACAGAAGTAGTACCATCTGCCACACCAGCACCGAGCAGGGTGGGACGAGCCTGATGGGATTTCTCTTCCAACAATTCAGGTTTTGCACCAAACTCAAGCAACTGCGGGAATACGTTCTCCCAATGGAACTCAGGGTGTGGTTTTTCCAATGTACCGATCAGGAACAGGAATGATTCGGTAAACATACCAATCATAAGCACCGTACTTGCTCCCGGCCAGTGTAGTATCTTGAACAATGCACCGATGATAACTACGGATGCACCGACTGAATACACGATGTTTACTACGTTTTTGCCTTTGTAGGACTCGTACCAGTGCATAAACTTTGCCCATGGCCCTTTTTTCTTGCCTACATTTTCTGCTGCTGCCATAAAATGTTATTTTTTAGTTAGTTTTTGGGTATTATATGAAAATAATAATTTGCCAATTGGCCAAGGTTATATTAATCACCAATATAAGCCCGAACACAACGGAAACCTATATACGGACGGCTCTCATATTGATATTCATAGGAGCGGACACCGCATTGGAGGAAATAACTGATGTCTTTCCAACTACCGCCTTTGATGACCTTGCGTTTGAGAATGTCCGGATCGGACTTGCGTGCCATATAGGAATAGTCCGGATTGAGGTCGTGTACCGTAGTATTGGAAGAAGTCTGATAAGCACTGTTGGTCCATTCGGCAACGTTACCCGCCATATCAAACAATCCGAAATCATTCGGACGGTATTGTGCCACTTTAGTGGTCGTGGTTCCGGTATCATCATTGTATGCACCACGATAGGGCTTAAAGTTGGCAAGGAAACAGCCTTTGCCGTCGCGGGCATAGTTGTTACCCCACGGATACATAGCCATTTTGCGTCCGCCACGTGCGGCGTATTCCCATTGTGCCTCGGTCGGCAGGCGATATTCTTGTGCTGGAATGCTGCTGTGCGAGTTGAAAAGCATAGTGCGCCAGTTGCAGAACGCATGTGCCTGCTCCCATGTAACACCTACAACAGGGTATTCTGCATAACCCGGGTGAGAGAAATACATGTGTAGCATAGGGTCGTTGAACGAGAATTGGAAATCACGACGCCACACCAAAGTGTCGGGGTAGATACAGATGATTTTCTTCGTAAGCAGGTCGCTTGGTTCGCGCAGAGGACGGATGATGGTGCTGTCTAAGATACCACCATTCTCATCCACCCAAAAAGTGTCCACACGAACGGAAGCTCCTTCGGGGTAGCGGCTTGTAGCGACATCAAACTTATTGCGCTGGAGCACTGCCTCGTCGTAGTTGACCCATTCGTAGCGATAATGCAAGAAGTTGGTTTTCATTGTCTTACCGTCGGAATAGTACATCGGCAAAAGGGCATCTACGATGTCTTCGTCCTTGCTGTCCCAAGGGATTTTCTTACGCCAATTGAGGGTGAAATTTTCCTCATCAAAGTCCTCATCTTTGGGTTGAACGGCAAAATCAGTCATACCAGCAGCCACGAGATAGGTCATAGCGATAGAGTCGCGCACCCAATTGACGAACTGCATATATTCGTTGTTGGTAATCTCTGTTTCGTCCATCCAAAAAGCCTCCACAGTAGCCATCATGATGTTGTCCGGCTGTTCAAACACAGCGGATTGTGTGTTGGCACCCATCATAAAAGACCCCTTTTTGATAAACACCATACCATAGGGGTTTGCCTCTTTGAAGTTTCCCGGGTTGCGCGCACCCACCAACTCGCCGGCGGGCTTATTGCAACTTGCCAGTGCGATGGTCAGTGCAACCAATGGAAGAATCTTTGTCAGTTTCATATCTGTATGTTAAGTATTTATTTCTTAAAAAAAAGTCTTATAAAAATACGCTTTATTCCCCTTATAAAAACCGCCTATCCTAAGCACATCCTATAACGATTTAGAGGTAGCGAACACTTTTATATTTATTGGTACGTTTTGGTTTTAGGATATTGAATCCGTACGCCAAATAAATTTCATGCGAACCATAACTCTCAAGCAACAATTTGTTGGTGGGCAATTCGCAACTATACCCTAATTGCAGTCCCGAGATAATGTCGATATTAACCAATATGTTCACACTTCCTGCGATGCGGTAGCCCAATCCCCAGCGATAGCGGTCTTTGTATTCGCATAGCAATGTGGCGTTTATATCCCATGAACGAAAATCGGACATTAGCATAGCACTCGGTTTGAGTTGCCACTCTCGATGGTCTTTGAAACGGTAGTTGTACCCGCCTGCCACATACATCGTCCCGTGCAAATGGAGCGTGGAGTGGTCATCCCAATCGATTTTCGGTTGTGTAAGGTGGCTGTAACTCCCTCCAACCCACCATGTAGAGGTGGAGTAGTAAACGCCGAGCCCCATATCAAAGGACATTCCCGATTTGCTTCCTTTCGGGATTACTTCATCAGTTTGGTCGAAATAGTCGGAACCGCTTAAGTCTTTCAGGTTCACGCTATCTCCTTTAAAACCAACGTTAATAAACCCCAAGTCCACACCAAAACTCAAATAGCCTTTACCTAGTTTCTGCCGGTAGGCATACTGTATATAGAAAGCCTGGTTGGTAAACAATCCGTACCGATCGTTCAAAAAACGTATACCGGCACCGTGTTGAGTTTTGCCTATAACAAAGGGCGAAGTGAATGAAAACCAAGTGGTCATAGGAGCGTTTTTGATATCCACGTACTGCATACGGTGCATACCCGCCACTTTCATCAAGTCGCCTTCTCCCGCCGCTGCAGGATTGTAGGCTGTCGGCAAATACATATATTGTCCTATTTGGGGGTCAAATTGCGCACGCATAACGATGGCAACAAAGATCAACAAACACAGAACAATATACCTTTTCACATTTCTATTCTCGGTGTGATTACTCAATACTCGTCTTCATTAAAGAAGAAATCCTCATCGTTGGTCGGATAATCCGGCCAAATGTCTATGATACTATCATATATCTCCTCGTCATCATCTTCCAATTCCTGAAGATTCTCAATAACTTCCATAGGTGCACCAATGCGGTTGGCATAATCCAACAATTCATCTTTGGTAGCAGGCCAAGGTGCATCCTCTAATTTTGATGCTAACTCTAACGTCCAATACATTATTCGTCCAAAGTTATAAGTTATTACTTGTTTATAATAGGCTAATAATCAGCCTGATACAAATCAAGAAAATGTCGTGTAAGCACGACCATTCGCCCATAAGGGGTGCATTTTCTCGAAATTATCGTGCAAAAGTAGTAAAAACTTTCGGTCTGTGCAAGTGTTTTTTGTAACATTTCACATTTTTCGGCATTTTGTTGCGCCCATTATTTGACACAACGGCGTCAAAAATAGTTTACTTCTGCCAAATTGCCATCTCAATATGTTCTTTTTCCCCCATGTTGCGTGCTAAGACGAAAAAATAATCGCTTAGTCTGTTGATGAAGCGGCGTTCGTCCGGGTGCGGGTGGTCTATGGCTACCATCAGTCGTTCCAACCGGCGTGTGATGGTGCGGCATATATGGCAGCGTGCTACCGTTTCGCTCCCTGCGGGCAAGATAAATGCACGTAGCGGGGGGAGTAGAGCCTGCATATCGTCAATCCAATGCTCTAATTGCCGTGTGTCGTCTTCTGTCAGCCATTCTCCGGGTGCGGCACTCAGCGAAGCCCCGAGGTTGAAAAGTTTGTTTTGGATCCAGAGGAGTTGTACATCCGAATTCTGGTGCGCAGAGAGTTGAACAAGGGCAGCGCGGAGCATGCCGACCCATGCATTCAGTTCGTCTGCCGTACCATAGGCTTCGAGACGGTGGTCTGCTTTGCTTACCCGCTGATTGTCAGCTAATGATGTTTGTCCGGCATCGCCGGTTTTGGTATAGATACTCATAGACGTAAGGTGTAATTTTGATGAAGAAAATGCGGGTTGAAGAAGACAATGCCTGCGCTCCAGATATCCATAGTGGAAGTAACCAAAGGGTGGTGGCAAATCTGTTGCCATGCCTTACTCATTTGTGGCGAATGGTGGATATCGTCGATAATAAAAATACTCTTCGTATTCGCCTTGCGCGCCAGATATTCAAAGTATCGCAGTGTGGCTTCAGTGGTATGGTTGGCATCTATGTAGGCGATGTCGATTTCCTCTCGCGCGTAATTATATAGTGTGTCATCGATATTGCCTACTACGATGTTAATATTATGCAGATTTAGTTTTTTCCAGTTTTGGCGTGCAATATCCGCTACGGCCGGAGACCCCTCGAAAGTGGTTATGCGGTTGCGGGAGTCAGGAGCCGCCAGATAGGCAGTGGTGATACCGAGTGAGGTGCCAAGTTCGACTATCTCCAATGGACGTTGTGCCTCATGTCCAAGATAGGCAATCCACTTAAAGAATAGTTGCCCGACCCTCGGCGACTCGAGACTTGTGCGAGCGATGTCGGCTATAATGCGTCGGTAGATGGTGCCTTTGCCGGTTGCTCCCGTGCCATAATCCGTTGTTTCTATTTCGGTTTCCATATGCAACATGGCCTGTCGTCTTTTTTCTATAGGCGCAAAGCAGTAGTAGGCATTGGTGTCGTACATCAGCATGCGCACCAGATAAAAGAGATATGGCGAATGAATGCCCTCGCCGCCTGTATTCCATGCGGTGAGATGATGGCGCAGGTATGCGCCGATGCGGTAGAGTGTGTTTTGCGGTTGCATCTTGCCCGCAAAGATACACGTTTTTGACGAGATATGCAAGTTGCATAATGATTTTCGTTTTGCATAAATCAAAATTTATTTGTAATTTTGTCGGCAAAACCATACACAATATAATAATGTGCAATGTACAATTAATTATCAGGCGGTATATAACAGGGCTGCTGTTGATTTTTCTGCCTTTGTTGGCGTGGGGTAAAATCTATAGCCCGAAAGATGTGCCGGATCCGAAAAAGGATGGGCAATGGGAGTATGTGAGCAATCCGGATGGAATTCTCAATGGGGAGGATGTGGCATACTTGAACAAGTGCGCCCGTATGTTGGAGGAGAAGACCAACGCCGAGATGTCAGTGGTGGCAATACAGAGTATCGGGGAGCAAGATATGTTTGACTTTACGTACCGATTGTTTCAACTATGGGGTGTCGGCAAAGAGGGAAAGAATACGGGTGTATTGGTATGCTTTGTGTTGGACTCGCATGACATCCGGATTATGACAGGGCAGGGTATAGAGGGCGTGCTGCCTGATGCCGTGTGCAAACGGATTATCAATGAGGATATGATCCCCTCGTTCCGCGAGGAGAAATACGGTGAGGGTTTGTGTCTGGGGGCACTGCGGATATACGAGAAATGCACATCGGGCGATGCTCCCGAGGAGTTGCTCAATATGAAGTCTGTAACCCGCCGCAAGGTTCAGCAGGAGGAGCACTCGTGGTTTGGGTCGGAGATGCTATTTGTGTTCCTCGTGATTATAGTATTGATTGGTCTGTCGTGTATTGCCTTTTATCGTTCCCGTAAATGTCCGAAATGTGGCAAGCATACGTTGACCACCCGTCGAGAGACGCTTGTGGCGGCTACGTATGCGGCATCGGGCGTAGGGTTGACTACCAAGAGTTGCAAGCATTGCGGTTATAAGCATGAGGCAAAATTTACTATTCCGAAACTGGTAAAAACGACTACCTATACTGGTGGCGGGCATAGTGGCGGCGGCTTTAGCGGTGGCAGTTGGGGCGGCGGCAGTACCATGGGCGGCGGCGCCGGGGGCAAATGGTGATTTTTTTTATTAGTGGCTGTTAAATTTTTGCTCATTTTGTTATAGGATGGTTATGGGATGGTTATAGGATAGAGGGGCTATCCACCCGTCATCCACCTGATATCCACCTGACTTTTCAATGCACAATTCATAATTAAAATCGGGCTATCCACAGGGTAAGGTCATGGAAAGAACAGGGGAATTACCTTTTGGGAATGATACAAAAATGCGGGGTAGGAGTGGCAAAATGAAGAAAAATAGAAAAAATGCGCAAGCGTATCAACGCGGACGAAAAATTTGTTGTATCTTTGTAGCGTAAATTTGCAAATTTACTAATGATTGATATTAACCTATAAATTTCAAAAGTATATGAAAAAGTTTATTCCTTGGATTGTAGTATTGGCCGTAGTGGCACTGATTGGTGTTTGGTTTGTGGGCGACTACAATGAGATGGTAACCAAAGAAGAATCCGTGGAGACCGTTTGGGGCGATGTACAAACCTATTACCAACGGCGTGCCGATCTGATTCCTAATTTAGTAAACACCGTAAAAGGGTATGCTGGACATGAGAACGCCACATTGCAGGCAGTGATAGAGGCACGTGCAAAAGCCACACAGATAACCATAGACCCGACCAATGCCACCCCGGAACAATTGGCGGCGTATCAGTCGGCACAAGGTGAACTGAGTCAGGCACTCGGACGACTGATGGCTATCTCGGAGGCGTATCCTGACCTAAAGGCAAATGAGAACTTCCGTGACCTGCAGGCACAATTGGAGGGTACGGAGAACCGTATTGCTACGGCACGCCAGAATTACAACGAGGCGGTAAAAGATTTTAATACCTATATCCGCCGTTTCCCGAGAAACATTGTGGCAGCACTCTTCGGTTTCGAGAAGAAGAACTACTTTGAGGCGGACGCATTGGCTGCTAAGGCACCCGAGGTGAATTTCTAACTGATGATTGAGATAAAAGAAGAAACGGTATATGCAGTGCTGGTGGGGCTGATTACCCCAGAGCAATCGGAAGAACGCACCAAAGAGTATTTGGATGAGTTGGCTTTCTTGGCGGATACGAACCATATCGTACCCGTCAAGCGTTTTGTACAGCGTTTGGAACAGCCGAATACGAGTACCTATGTAGGTGAGGGTAAGTTGCAGGAAATACGGGAATATATACAAAACTCAAAGATCTCCCCTAACCCCTCCTTCAAAGGTGGAGAATTCAGAGCAGCTGTACCCCCCTCCTCTGAAGGGGGAACCGGAGGGGGGCTTGAGGGTGGTGAGGTGAGCATCGTTATCTTCGATGATGAACTATCTCCCCGCCAATTGCGCAATATAGAGCGAGAACTAAATACATTGTCTAACGGCAAGCAGGGACATGTGCGGGTGATGGATAGGACTATCCTTATCTTGGAGATTTTCCTGCAGCGGGCGCAGACCAGTTATGCCAAGACTCAGGTAGAGATGGCACATCTGCAATATATGCTTCCCCGGCTAACCCGAATGTGGTCGCACCTTGACCGTCAGCGCGGCGGCGGTTCAACGAGCCGTGGTATGGGTGAGACGCAAATCGAAGCGGACAAGCGGATTATCGGTCAGCGTATCGCCCTATTGCGCGAGGACCTGAAAAAGATAGACAAGCAGATGGCAACCCAGCGTCAGAACCGCGGCAAGATGGTTCGCGTGGCGTTGGTGGGCTATACCAATGTGGGTAAATCGACATTGATGAACCTGCTTAGCAAGTCAGATGTGTTTGCCGAGAATAAACTTTTTGCCACACTTGACACCACCGTGCGAAAGGTAACAATTGACAACCTGCCGTTCCTGTTGAGCGACACGGTGGGATTTATCCGCAAACTGCCGCACCACTTAGTAGAATCGTTCAAATCGACTTTGGACGAGGTGCGCGAGGCGGACTTGCTGATACACGTGGTGGATATCTCGCACCCGAACTTCGAGGAACAATATGAGGTGGTTGAAAAGACGATTAACGATCTGCTGACTCGTGAAGAGGTAGCACAAGAAAGCAAACCATGGTCGGGTAAGACCAAAGAGAAACACGTAGAGAAATATGTGGCGGATATACCCCGCATAGTGGTTTTCAATAAGATAGATGCATTTACCTACACGCCCAAAGAGGAGGACGATCTGACACCGATGCGTCGGGAAAATATCTCACTCGAGGAGTTGCAACGGACGTGGATGGCGAAGTTGCAAGACGATTGTATCTTTATCTCGGCGAAGAATAAAGATAATATAGAGGCGTTGAAGCAGTTGATGTACGAGCGTATCAAGGCGATACATGTGAAGCGATACCCGTACAATGACTTTATTTTTCAGCGGTATGAGGTGGATGATAACGTGTAAGTAATCATCAAAGAGCGTTCCGATTAGTGTGACGGTCTGATAGTTGGAAGGACGGTATAACATCTAAACATACAATGACAAAGTACATTTTTGTAACCGGTGGTGTGGCTTCTTCGTTAGGGAAGGGTATCATTGCTGCCTCGTTAGGTAACCTGCTTAAAGCCAGAGGTTTCCGAGTAACCAATCAAAAACTGGACCCATATATCAATGTGGATCCGGGGACACTTAACCCTTACGAACACGGCGAGTGTTATGTTACGGAGGACGGACATGAAGCAGACCTCGACCTTGGGCATTACGAGCGTTTTTTGGATGTGCGTACCCATAAGGCGAACAATATCACTACGGGACGTATCTATCAAACGGTAATTGAGAAGGAACGTCGTGGCGATTTTCTCGGCAAGACGGTGCAAGTGGTGCCGCATATTACCGACGAGATCAAACATCAGATACGCCTCTTGGGCGAAACAGAGAAATATGATTTTGTCATTACGGAGATAGGTGGCACGGTGGGCGATATAGAGAGCCTGCCATATATTGAAGCGGTGCGCCAAATGCGTTGGGAACTTGGGCGCGACTGCTGCTGTATTCATCTTACCTATGTGCCGTACCTTGCTGCGGCTAAGGAACTGAAAACCAAACCGACACAGCATTCTGTGAAGGACTTGCAGCAAGAGGGTGTGCAACCTGATATTATTGTTCTGCGTACAGAGCATGCTATTCCGCAAGATGTGCGTCGTAAGGTGGCTTTGTTCTGTAATGTGGCGCAAGATTGTGTAGTGCAATCGTTGGATGCACCTACGATTTACCGTGTGCCGCTCAATATGTTGGCAGAGGGATTGGATATAGCGGTATTGCGTTGTACGGGTTTTGATACCGATAAAGTACCTGCGCCCGATATGACCCGTTGGAACACCTTCTTGCAGCACCTTGAGGGAGCCAAAGAGGATGTGCGTATCGCCATTGTGGGGAAGTATGTGCAACTGCAAGATGCGTATAAATCGATACGCGAATCGTTAACCCATGCGGCGGCATATAACGACCGTAAGTTGGTACTGACTTCTGTATTGAGCGATGAACTGACGGCAGAGAACGTAGCTGAGCGACTACGTGGGCAACAGGGGATTGTCATTGCTCCGGGGTTTGGCTCACGCGGCGTGGAGGGCAAGTTCGCAGCACTCAAGTATGCCCGTGAAAACAAGATACCATGCTTTGGTATCTGTATGGGTATGCAGTGTATGGCGATAGAGTTTGCCCGCGATGTATTAGGGTATGCCGATGCTAATTCTACAGAGTTTGACCCGCAAACTACACACAATGTGATTGATATGATGGAGGCCCAGAAACAGATGGTTAACAAGGGCGGTTCGATGCGTTTGGGGGCTTACCCGTGCCGATTGAAAAAAGGCAGTAAGGTGGAGCAAATCTATTCACCCTTGTTGAAAGACGGCAGCGATATCATTTATGAACGCCATCGCCATCGTTATGAGTTTAACCATGACTATCAAGCGGACTTCGAGCAGCACGGAATGGAGTGTGTGGGTATCAATCCGGAGTCGGGATTGGTTGAGATACTTTGTCTGCAGAACCATCCGTGGTATATAGGTGTGCAGTTCCACCCGGAGTACTCCTCCACGGTGCTTCACCCGCATCCGCTGTTTGTGGACTTTGTAAAAGCGGCAACCAAGGTTAATTTGTAAATGTATAAATTGGTGGATTATGCGAAGTGTAGAACTGAATAACCGTGTTTTTGACGAGTATATCACGCCCGACGAGATACAAGAGGCTGTGAAAACTGTGGCGGAACGTATCAATGCCGACTATGCAGGGCGTGAACCGCTGTTTGTTTGCGTATTGAACGGGGCCTACATCTATGCTGCCGATCTGTTTCGTTCCATTAATCTCCATTCGGAGATTACCTTTGTGCGTCTGAAATCGTATGAGGGTACATCCACAACGGGCAATGTGCGAATGATTGTTCCACTGCAAGAGGATGTAAAAGACCGCGATGTGATTGTGGTGGAAGATATTGTCGATACGGGTATTACGATGCACGGTTTTAAGCACTTGCTGCGCGAGCAAGGCGCACGTTCCGTGGCTGTTACATCGTTCCTATTCAAGCCCGAGGCGTTGCAACACCCCGACTCCGAACCGGAGTATGTGGCATTCCGTATTCCGAGAAAATTTATTCTAGGCTATGGTTTGGATTACGATGGATATGGTCGCAATCTCGATGCGGTATATGCGCTATGCGATTGATTTTATTTGGCAATATCAAAAATAAGTTGTATTTTTGCACATAATAGAAACCTAAAAAAGAAGTAATATGAATGAAGAACTGACACGTGTGATGGCCGTAGCCCAATCGTGGCTCGACGGCAACTATGATGCCGAGACAAAGGCGCAAGTGAAGGCAATGATGGATGCCGAAGATAAAACGGAACTCATTGATAGTTTCTACCGTACGTTGGAGTTTGGTACGGGCGGATTGCGCGGAATTATGGGCGCAGGTACCAATCGTATGAATAAGTACATCGTGGCGCAGGCTACACAGGGCTACGCCAATTATCTGCTCAAGGTTCAGACTGAGAACGGTTTCAAAAATGTTCAGGACGGACGAGTATCTGTAGTGGTGGGACATGACTGTCGCAACAATGGTCGTCTGTTTGCCGAGACCGTTGCCAATGTGTTTTCAGCCAATGGTATCAAGGTATATCTGTTTGAGAGCCTTCGTCCGACACCGGAGGTAAGTTTTGCTATTCGTCGCCTCAAATGCCAGGGCGGAGTGAATGTTACCGCTAGTCATAACCCGAGAGAGTACAATGGTTATAAAGCCTATTGGGAGGACGGTTCGCAGGTATTGCAACCGCACGACCAGGGTATTATTGATGAGGTGAACAAGGTGAAGATGGAGGAAGTGAAATGGGAAGGCAACAAAGACCTGATTGAGATTATCGGCGGCGAAATGGACTACGACTATATGATGGCAGTGAAGAGTGTGATGATAGACCAAGATGTCATCTTGCGCCAAAGCGACCTGAATATCGTCTATACTCCGTTGCATGGCGCGGGCCGTCAGATTGTGCCGATGTGTTTGCGCTCATGGGGTTTCCAAAATATCCATGTGGTACCTGAACAAATGGTTATCGATGGCAATTTCCCCACCGTAGTAAGCCCCAATCCCGAGAACGCAGAGGCGATGACAATGGGTATGAATCTTGGTACAAAACTGAATGCAGACCTTGTGATTGCCAGCGACCCCGATGCCGATCGTTTGGCTATTGTATGTCGCGATGCCGAGGGCAAATGGGTGATCATCAATGGTAACCAAACCTGTATGATGTTCTCGTACTATAACATTAAAGCCTTGAAACGTCTTGGCAAGATGCGTCCTGAGAACTACTTGGTAAAGACTATTGTTACCAGTGAGGTTATCCGCCGCATTGCTGACAAGGAGGGGGTAACACTTACAGACGAATATACGGGCTTCAAATGGATTGCCAACCGTATCCGTATGTGGGAAGGTACGCACAAGTATATCGGTGGCGGCGAGGAGAGTTTTGGCTGGCTCGGTTACGATGCAGTGCGTGACAAATGTGCGCCTTCGGCTATCTGCTTGATTTGCGAGATTGCTGCGTATGCCAAGGACCAAGGTATATCACTCTATGATTATCTGCTCAATATCTATAAGGAATTCGGTTTCCAGCGCGAGACAACTATCAATGTGGTGCGTCCCGGGAAAGCAGGTGCTGAGGAAATACAGCAGATGATGGCGAACTACCGTCAGAACCCACCGAAAGAGATTGCCGGCGAGAAGGTGATTCGCATAAAAGACTACAAGTCGCTTGTGGAAAAAGACTTTGTGGACGGCGAATGGAGAGAGCAGCCGATCACGATGGCACTCAATGCCACAAGCAATGTGTTGCAGTTCTTCACCGACGGAGGTCTGAAAGTGAGTGTTCGCCCGTCTGGTACAGAACCGAAGATAAAGTTCTATTTTGAGATCCCTGCCGATATGCCCACTACGGCGGACTACAAAGCCGCTACGGCTGTCGCTGAAGCCCGTGTTCCGGCTATTAAAGCAAGTCTGGGATTGGAATAACCCATCCCGACACGTTTATACATTCCCCTCCTGCCCGACAAATCCGTCCGGCAGGAGGGGCTTTTTTTTGGGGGGGGACCTGTTCCCTCTGCAAAAAGCAGTGAGAATGAGTAAAAAGGCTGTTGAGAAGCAGTGAGACTCTGAATCGAAAACAGCCCGCTAAAATACATGATGTTCTATTGTTGATTAAAGATGTAGTAAGGCATAGCAAGTACAGCCTTTGTTCGAGCGAGAAATTCACGCGACATACGATAGAGATTCCAATACCAAATATCCGTGTCCGCAGCATTGTACGCGATGGGAGTCTCACAAAACACCAAAGCACCATAAAACACGGCACGCCGGTTATGGTAATGCTGCGAAATAATCGTTGGCGAGATGGAACGCCCAAAGAAATCACCAAACGTATGGAGTGATGCATATGTGTCCGTACCATGATAATCGACAAAAGCGACAGGCACACCGGCACGCTCCAAAGCGGCAGCCATGGAATCCACTTCGTTGTAGTCCGCATAAAGATTCTCCCCTGAAACAACGACAGAATCCACCTTCCCTGCCTGATACAAATCTACTGCGGCTTGCAAGCGGGCATCATAGTAAGGGCTTGGGGCACTGCTGCGCCCAGTACCGAGAAGCAAACCGTATGTGTTGTGAGGAATAGTATTCACATCGTCGTAGCATTTGCCTTTGCTCACTGCTGCAACACAGACATTGCTGACAAGGACAATAGCGGCTATGGCTATCAGTGCGATACCTAAAAGTTGAGCGACCCTGCGCTTTGTTGAAATTCTTTTCATTTGTGAATTAATACCACATCTTACTGCTTTTGCAATTCGCTATATTGTTTTTGGAACTTATAAAGGAGGAGCATACAACTACTGAATCTATCTTCCATATCGTCCGAATGGATGTCAGCGTTGAGGTAGCCAATAAACATAGCATCGTGCGAGAGCATGGCATTCAATAAATTCTCATCAAAGCCAACAGCCATATTGGATGAGTCGGTTCTCTCTTCGAAAGCAAGTGCATTTTCCTGCTGAAAACGGATTGTATCTAAGTCTTGCACACCTTCTTTACTAAACATAATACTCGGGCAAGAGACAGCATCCTCCGGAAAATACACGGCAACACCTTTCTTGTCGGGAAGAAGGAGTACATCTATTTCGGTGATATAGTTCTTATCATTGTCCCTGCGAAGAACATACTGCGTCATCATATTCCACTTGGGGACCTCACCCTTTGCTGACGATTCAACGTACCAAGTGCTTTGTATATCTGTCAACCGAAGCAAGACGGAGTCCAAAAAGAACCGAAGTTCCTCTGGCGAGTTCAAGGTTGTATCCATCATTAGTTGGGTTAGGTCTATTGCCAGACTCTTGACTCCAACACGGATATCACCGTCAGGAGATGACTCGACATGCGCTTGCATCATTTCTATCAAGGCAAACAACTCGGGCTTGATGTCCAAGTAACTTTGCGTTGTATCCACAATCGCGTGAAGAATATGCAATACGGTCGAATCAGCCGAGGAAGTATTCTCTTCCTCGGCGTTATGCCCATTGGCACAAGAGCACAAGACTACGTATAGAAATATGATAAAAATCTTTTTCATAAATACCCAATAGCGGATTATCTGATTACTTCCACTTAAATGTATAGATGATATTTTGTACATCAGGGAGCCAAAGTTCTGCTTCGGATTCACGATATGCCACAATCATCTTTACCATAATATCGCTATTAAACAGAAGATAAATGGTACCATTTGTGGTATTGCCATTATTGCCCAACCGTCTATATTTGATTTCGACAGCCTTGTTTCTGTTGTCAATGTCAATCCAACGATACGTCGGTTGAGCCAATAAGGACCAACCTGCTATTTCGGAATCAACCAACTGTCGTAGCGCATCCCGAAATTCTCCTATGATAGGGACAGTCTCCATAGAGGATAGGTATTCACCTCTATATCCTGCGTAACTTTGTATAATAACCCGACAATAATGTTCATCAGCCTTTGGCATTTCTGTGTTATCAAGTCCTTTCTGTTGAAACATATCGACATCAGGATGATACTGCCCTGTCCTTTGTCGCAGCCCCTGAGAGTATTGACTATTCCAGTTCCGCTTCTCTAAAGTATTGGGGATAGATATTGAACATCTGCTATTGCAAATCGAGTAAGTTGCCCAAGACTCGGGTGCGACAAATTGCGGGGTACTATCTTTCTGACTAGAGCCACCACACGCAGCCATGATTATAGGCATGTTCAAAAGCAGCATAAGAAATACAAATTTTCTTATGCGTATCAAGCAACTTCTATTCATAGTGCATTATTTGTTTTCGCCCTCATTCCATTTTTTCTTATCTTCCTCCTCTTGCTTTTTTCGGTTGGCTCGATGTATAAGGAATGCTCCAAGACCAGCCAGCATGAGTGCGCCCGATAACTGTTGTACTACAAGATTTCCATCTATACCAGAACAAGCACCAATGACAAAAGCGATAAAATTCATCCCTGCAAATACAAGGAATATAATACCTATTGTTTTCATAGTATTATGTCACTAACATTATTTATTAATATTCTCTTCTTGTTTTTCCGTAGTTGGGTTATCAGTGTTTTTAACCTCAGAGAATTCTGTTCCTTTCTTTTTTGAACATAGGGCAATAATAAGACCTATGAGAGGGGACAAGCACAGACATAAAACAAAGGTCCAAAAGTAACCAATAGAACGGTTCTTTCCTGCAAGCGCACAGAGTGCGCACATTAGTCCCCAGCCAAGGAGACTGCCTACAATTTCTGTTTCCATGAGATAAATATGTTAATTGTTAGTATTATTGTTTTCTGTTTTTTCTTGATTTTGTGCTATATCCTCTTTTTTACTTCTGTGAACTTGGTGGACTTCTTCTCTGAGTTAACAGCAATGAGAGCCCCAATAGCAGGTGAAAGAAGAAGGCATAATAGAAGGGTTACGCCATAACCAATACTACGGTTTCGACCGACTAATGCAAAGATTAAACTGGTTATGACATGAATAAACAAGACTTCGGTGATTTCCATAAAATAAGGGATTAAAGATTTATATTCAGTTCTTGAATGGCTCTTTGCCTGAGTTCATTCAGTTTTTTAAGATTGTGCTTATTTTTGCCTATCTCAGCCGATAGTTCTTCTGCGATTCTTTGCTTTTCTTCATTATTCGGGAAGCGGTCCGGATGGCACTTTTTTATCAGTTGGTCATAGAGTGCTGAGGCATGAAACGAACTATTGATAACATTCGTAAAGTCCACTTCTTCTGCAAGATTTTCTTTTACTTTTTGTCTTTTAGCATTCAGACTCGTTTTGTTCGCCTTCTTCTGTTTGATGACTATGAGCAGGAGTAACATAATGACTGCCAATTCTACCACAGCCGCCCATATCCACCAATTAGAGAGAGGTGCCATTTGTTGTGTTAGTGCGTCATTTACCGCACATACGCTGTCTTTTAATTCTGTATTCATATTTCTGTTATTTTAGTTGCCTATTGCGATATGATCTTTTAGTTGCCACATACATCCAAAGACTCCAATGTCCCCCTGCACTTCCAAGGTATCAAAGCCAAGAACTACTAATTGTCGTACCAATACAGCATCTGACAATACTGTAGTACCAATCTCAATCAGTTCGTTTTTTGATAGTTGTTTTCCTACAAATGCCGTTACACGGAAACCATGCAGTAACCAATCCGAAAATTGATGTCTATACTCACTATTTCCTTTCGAGAACTCGGCTTTCAATAAGGTCGGCACGATTCCCTGTACATAGGCTTCTTTTGCAGCATTGTTGAAACCTCGTACTAATTTTGTTCTTTTGCTTCTATCGCTGAACCAATCCAAGATAGAAGTCCATACATTTTCTAACATATCGCAATTATTACAAGTTTATTATACACATAAAAAAGCGTGAACTTTCGCTCGCATCATTTGATTTTCTGAGATCTTCGACTACCTTTGTGATTCAAATAAATACACGGAAAACTCACGCTACTAACGTGAGCGTGTATAAACCGTGCTTGAATCACAATGATTTTTCTAAAAGTGTCGAAGTTTCAGAAAATCAAGTTGGGCTTACAACGCTATATCTGTATGTTGGTGCATCGCCTTACCGATGCGCGGTTATGCCATAGGTGTAGTTGGTTTTTAGTTGTTGTATTGTTGATATTTTATTGTTTATCGTTGCAAAGGTACATCTTTTTTGGCATTTATGCAAATGAAAAGGTCGTGCGGTCAGTGCAACTGCATCAAAATTTAGTATTTTTATTATTTGCAGTAAATAATCTTGATATATTGTGTATTCTTCCCGCTCTTTCCCATGCTTAACCTTATAATTCATAATGATTTGTTGATATTTGGCTTAATTTTTCGTATATTTGTTTCCAAAACGCGACATACATCGCGCCATTAGCAAGATTTTGCTTTTTATGTTCATCTCCAAATATTTCATCATAAAAATAAAAACGTATATTTTTGTGTATAGGTAGTTTTTTTGCTCGTCGGTGGCATAGCCATGCCCCCTTGCCGCATGGCGCTCCCCTGGCGGAGCGATAAAAACAAGCGGCTGTTGTCTTCTACCCGACGGCTTTGTCAATATGTCTTTCTGTTGTTTGTAACACTCTCTCCGTCCTCCGTACCTCATGCTTGGGCTCATAGTCGCAATCGTTCTGTACCAGCGCATACATAATCCTCACCAACTTGTTCCTTACATCGTTGACAGCCACCCGTCTCGGCTTGCCTGCTGCCAACAACCTGTCATAATAGGCTTTCATGTCCTCATTAAACCTCTTGGCACACATGGCAGCCTGTGTCAGTGTCCCTTTCAACCTGCGATTGGATAGGTTGGACACATTCTTCCTGTGGTGCACACTACTGCCGGACTGTGCAAAAAACGGCGCAATGCTATAGTATGATGCCGCCTTCCGTGCTGTCGGTATGGTCTTGAAGTTACCCGTACTCACAATCATTGCAACGGCATTTACCGCCCCTATCCCCTTGATACTCGTGATATGCCCGTAAGTCCGTTTCAACTCCTCATCGCCCTCAATGACAGCCATGATACGCTCCTCACATTCCATGATGTCTTTCTTCAGACGCTTGACGGACTGCTCGCTGTTCGTCCTTATCCACTGCAAATCCCCATTCATCTTCTGTGTCGCCCGTATCTCTTTGATGCTTACCTCTTTGGCACGTCTCTCGTCCACCAGACGTTCTCTGTACAGAGACAATGCCTTGAGGGTACGCAGCGTCTCGTTCACAGGGACATAGAGAACGGCGGCATCCTGATGACGCAGGGCATATCGGGCGATGCGCTCGCTGTCCGCCTTGTCATTCTGCGACTTTGCCACACCCGTAGACCACTTGATTTGCAGTGCCGACTCACGCCATACGTCGTACCCTTTGCCGTACAGGTAATCACAGAGGTGCAACTCGTATGCGCCTGTCGTTTCCATACAGAACAGACTGTCCCCGCAACGGACACCCAAGGTGGTCATGTCCTTGAGCATGGCGGAGTATCCGCGTACCTTGTTGTCGTACACGTCATAGTGTACCTGTTCGCACTCAAAACCCTCGCCGAGGGACTTGATTACGGTCACATCGAATTTTTCTTTCGAGATGTCAATGCCAATCAAAAACTTTTTCATAACTTTGCACTTGATTTTTGTTTTAATCATTTGGAGATTAACCTGTAAACCGCAGTAGAACTACTACTTTACTAAGACTCGGAGTCTATCTTTTTATTTGGTTTTGCCGGTTTAACCGGAAGGGACTATAGCAAAACATAAGTTCTCTAACTTAGTCCGTTTTTTAGTGTAACCTTCCGGGGGTTAATTCTCCTTTTTACAACAAAGGTACAAATTAACGCTTTTGCCTGCAAGTCTTCCGACTTAAAAGATACCTTTTGGGCATCCTTTATCCTCATATTCTTTTTGACTCTCCATCTTAATTTTTGATACCTCTACTTTCACGGTGCAAAGGTAAAGTTCGTTTTGTTTTTATGGGCTTCCGATATAAGATATGTATAGTGAATTGTTTTTGTTGATTACTACCGATGTGTTAAATTTGCATTTGTTGTTAGAATAGATATCATAGAAAGCGATATAGGTTATATGTATCGATATCGGTTATATGTATAGTCTATCTCCCTACCACTCCCCTACCACTCAGTTCTCTTATACCTCTTTTGTGCCATCTCTATCCCTTGCTCATCCCTTGCCTATCCCTTGCTGAAATTATCCCATTCCCCCCTCTGTCTCCTCACAACCTGCGTATAGGATAACCGATACATAACCGATGGATATGAATACTTTCTCAATACTTTGATACTACACTAATACTACCCATATACTCCCCACATATAGGGATAGATAGCATTGCCGGCAGACAACATAAACAACGCCTTGCGATGTTTTTTTTTACTTTCCTATATTGTGCATAATCCGAATATATTTCACGTCAGTTCGATATAAGACATAACGCACGTTTTTTGTTGATAATAGATATTTGAGTTGTTATTCTCCCTATATGTATTTGCCTGTATTTGATTTAATTTTTCGTGTATTTGTTCCCAAAAATCGCAGTACATCTTGCTCCATAAGAAAGTTTTTGTTCGCTTTATTTTATCGTCTTTCGTTATTTCGAACTCACGTTAATTTAGGTGGACTATTGGGTACAAAACAGGCTGCCCGATGTGATTGGGGCAGCCTGTAGGGGTAGTTTGGATAGGATGTGGTGTTATTTTATAATAGTTCCTACTGTGTTGTATTTCACACCATTGCGCAGGATGATGACGTTGCCATGTTCAAGATACTTGGTAGCGATGGTTTTTGCGCTTTCGGTTTGCTCGATGGCAGTTTGTAGCGGCTCAAATGCCTCAAACTCAATAGTTTGCTTGGTGGTATAAACCACATCGTTGCTTGCCTTGCCTGAGAAGGTAACATTGTAGGTGGCGATGAAGAAACCATCTATTTCAGAGGCTTTGCGTGAAACCAATTCCAATGTCAGTTCTGCCGTAATGAAACTTAATTCGGTGGTGTCTGTGCCGGCAATGTTCACTATATAAGATTCCTCTGCTTCTATCATCTCATCGTCAATACTATAGTCGCCGCTCAAATCGGTGTAATCGCCGATGTAGAGCAGAAATTCCATCATAGTGCCATCTCCTACAGGAATCAAACCGTCTTCGGCTTCTTCCCATTGCTCGAAAGTGTACAACATCAGATAAGCATAGCCATAGTCTCCATATTCGGCATCAATCTGACCGCCCACAAACGTGATGTCCTCTGTAGTAGATTCGGGGTCAGCAGGCTGTTCGCCGTCGGTGGTGATAGTGATGGAGAGGATATCAAATTGTCCTGCTTTGGTAGGCATGGTGCCAAAATCGGCTTTTTCGCCCACGGTCAGAATGATAGAATCGGACTTGCCTTGCCAGGATACAGCCTGCCCGCCGTCTTTTGAGCCCGATTGGGTGAGAGTGGGGACATTGCTGGTCAGTGTCGCCAAGCGTTGTTCGCCTTTGTCTGACAACTCGAAGTCGATGGCTGTGATATTATTAACAGAGGTGGAGATGGTGAGTGTGCCACCCGCGTATATACGCAATTCTCCCTTCATTGCCGTTGACGCAGAATTGGGTCCGTCGGTGGCTGTGATGGTGATACCGCGTGAACTAAATGAAGTCTTTTGGAAATTACTCATTTTCAGAGTAATGGTTTCTGCCGATAGGGTTGCGGTCACCATAAGGGCTGCAAGCATAAAGTAGATTTTTTTCATCGTTTTTTAGTTATATATGATTGTTAAATATGTTGCTGTCAGAATAGGTATATTGATATAGTTTGACCTGCATTCTCTCCTTTGTCTCATAGTTTGGAGGCGGTTGGTGCTATCCTGCGGGCATAAAAAAAACGACTTGCCATTTAGCAAGTCGTTCTCTTTATGTGGGCGTTTACGGATTCGAACCGCAGACCCTCTGCTTGTAAGGCAGATGCTCTAAACCAGCTGAGCTAAACGCCCTTTCCGTTTGGAAAAACCTCGTTAGGTTAGTTCCTTTCCGAAAGCGAGTGCAAAGGTACTGCTTTTTTCTGAACCGTGCAAATGTCAGCGCATTTTTTTTGCAAAAAAATGCCGGTTGAACCAATTTTGATACTGCAAATGGTAAAATACTATATAAAGCAAGCCCGTGATGAGCAATCCTACACATAGCCCGCCCAGAACATCGGAGGCGAAATGTTGCGATAGATAGATACGCGAATAGCCGCCGAGGGCAGCAAAGAAGAAACAAACGGCCTGCCAGAAGCAATTTGTAAATTTGTACGTGCGTAAATTTGTAAATCGGTTGATATGTTTATATAAGACATTGGTGCCGATGATGCACAAGGCGAAGAACAGGGCAAAGAAAGTGGTGGTATGTCCGGATGGAAAAGAGTAGAAACGGCTCATGGTAACGCCTTCCACAAGCGGAAGTTGTATGTCGGGATAGTTGGTGGCAAAATAGGTTAGCGGGCGCGGAGCATTCGCGATATGTTTGAGTATTTGTGTGACAAGTCCGGATAGAAGTGTACCGGAGAGTGTAAATGCCGCCCAACCTGCTTTATAGAACAGCAGGGCAATGCATACGATATAAGGTACCCACTCGCCAATTTGCGTATAGTATTTGTAAAATGTATCAAGTATGGGTGTGTGACGGTCGCATAAAAACAAGTGTAGTTCGGCTTTTGGAATGTATAGCAGGCAAATGCCCAGTGCTACTATCAGCATAAGGCAGAGTGTAAGGAAAACACTATTCCGGCGTAGAAAGTTCATCGGTTATGAGTTATAAAAACGCTGCAAAGGTACAAAATAAACAGCGTAATGCCAAATAAAATCGGCTGCTTGACTTTGTCAGGTAGCCGATTTTATTTTTAATAGTATGTCTTTTGTTCTGTGTACCTTATTCTGTAGGTATGTCTTTGTTTACGTTCTTGCTGCCGATGAGGGCATAGAAGAGAATATAGAGGAGACCGATGATAGGGACTATGTAGGAGATAAGATAGCCTGCGTGGTCGGCAAGCATATTCTGGAAGAAAGGCAGAATTCCACCACCGCAGACAAGTGCCATAAAAATACCGCTGGCAGCAGGGGTATATTTGCCGAGTCCTTCAGCGGCAAGGTTGAAGATGGCACCCCACATTACACTGGTCATCAGACCGCAGAGGAACATAATGATCATGCTGATAGGCAATTCGACACCTTTGAATGTAACAACCCATGTTTCGGGGAAGAACATTATGCAGAGCAGCATCACGATAGCCGTAGCGGAAACCGTAGCAAGCATTGCTTTGCTGCTTACCTTGCCGCCGATAGCACCGCCGAGGAGACGACCGCACATCATCATCAGCCAATAGAAACCGACTATAGTACCTGCAATAGCAGGACCTACCAACGGGTCGTTGGACATATAGAGATTGGCGGTATTCGGAATACCTACCTCAACGCCCACATAGAAGAAAATAGCGATGGCTCCGAGTACGAAGTGGCGGAATGACATCGGGCTGTGCTGATCCTTACGGAGTTTGGCAGCAGCACGTTGTTCGGCAGTCTCGATATGCGGTTCGGGGATATTGGTAAAGAAGATAACCAAAAAAGCAACCACGAAGATAATCATGGCGGTGAGCATGGCGGGAGCAGCATCGGAAACAGAAGCGGTGCTTGCCTGACCGCCGATGAGGTATCCCAAGAAAATTGGCGCGATAGTACCACCAATCGAGTTACACGAGCCGCCAAATTGAATAAGTTGGTTACCGCGTTTGCCGCCGCCACCGAGGGTGTTGAGCATCGGGTTGACCACGATATTGAGAAGACACATCGAGAAACCGGCGATGAATGCACCAAGGACATACACTCCGAAACTCTCGGCATAACCGCTCAACCATTGAACCCCGACGCCGATGAAACCGACGGTTACTGCCAGCAGAGAGGTGAATTTGTAACCTTTGCGCTTAAGAATGATACCACCGGGGATACCCATACAGGCGTAGGCAATAAAATTGGCGAGTGTACCGAGTTGCGACATTGCGTTCGATGCACCGAATTGGTTTTTCACGATGACGCCCATCGAACCGGCAAAGTTGGTTACGAAGGCAATCATAAAAAAGAGGAGAAACATTACTACAATCGGCAGTATGTTTCGAGACTGATTGTTACTCATAGTATATTTGTTTTTTGTTGTTTAATGACAAACGGGATTTAAGGTCTTTAAGGGCGTTAAAGTCCTCGGTGTCTTTAGAGATTGTTCTCCAAAAAGAGCATCAGGCGTCGGTGAAGATGGGTATAGTTGTTGCGTTTTTTGAGAAAATGGTTGTCATCGGGGTAGAGTTGCATCTCAAACTGCTTATCCGCCTGCACGAGAGACTCTATATATAATAGGGTGTTCTGTGCGTGAACATTGTCGTCGGCAAGACCATGAACAATGAGCAGTTTGCCGTTGAGCAGGTTGCCTTTGTCGGTGAGACTGCTGAGTTTATACCCCTTTTCGTTGACTTGCGGGCGACGCATATATCGCTCAGCGTAAGCGGAATCATAGAGTCGCCAGTCGGTAACAGGTGCGATGGCAATACCGCAACGGAAAGGACTGTCGGCTTGCGACATAGTGGTAATGGTTTGGAAACCGCCGTAACTCCACCCGCAGAGACAGATACGGTCGGCAGCGACATAAGGCAGCGATTGGAGATAGTGCGCCGCACTTATCTGGTCGTAGGCCTCCACTTGTCCGAGTTGCATATAGGACGCATTGCGGAATGCCCGTCCGCGGCAGTCTGTACCGCGTCCGTCCACACAGGCTACAATATAACCTTCGTGGGCAAGGTAGTACTCCCAACGCTTGCGCCATTGGTCAAGAACACGCTGGCTCTGCGGACCCGAGTACTGAATCATCAGGACGGGATATTTCTTGGTTTTGTCAAAGTCTTTGGGAAGAATAGTCCATCCATTGAGCAGGTCGCCATGCTCGGTAGTGAACGAGAAAAAGTTTTTTTCGGGAATACCGAGCGCCGCCCAGTCTTGCATAACTGCGGCATTGTCTTCCAAAACTTTGATTTTGCGCTTACTGCCATCTTTGGAAAGTGCGTAGAGTGTATAGATGTTCGGTTGGTTGACAGACTGATAATTGTCTATCATTTGGCGGAAGTTGTTAGAGAAATAGAGGTTGTGTGTACCTTCGCCGTCGGTCAGGCGGACAGGTGCTCCCTTCTTGAGCGAGAGCATATAGCCTTGGCGTGTCTGCGGGGTGGGTGCGGCTTGGTAGTAGAGTGTTTGGGTGGGTTCGTCGAAGCCGTAGATGGCGGTCAGATCAATTCCGTCGGCAGTCAGTTGCTTTTGCAGAATGCCCTGTGCGGAATAAAGATATGCTGCACGCCACCCGCTTTTCTCGCTAAGAACGATGAACCGATTATCGGAGAGCCATTGCCATTGGTCGAATAGTTCGTAGTCGATAAAATAGTCACGGCTTTCCTCTTTGTAGAGCGGACGACAGACTGTGGAACGTGAGTTGCAGAGCAGTACGTCCATACGGGTTTGATCGCGATTGAGTTTGAGTACCGCTAACTCGGCCGGCTGCTCGGTCTTGCCTTGCAGAACAGGGTTGGTCCAGTGCAGACGTGGCAAATAGACGTCCTCATCAGCGTTGTGGGTCTGCATAGTGCGAATGGTCTTATTCCTAATATCATAGACACACACAGAGACTTGCGCATTGGGTTCTCCCGCTTTCGGATAACGCAAAGAGGCTTCGCGAGGGTAGGTGAGTCCGAGATATTCCTGCCATGAGAAAGTGGGGACACGGGTTTCGTCAAGACGGACGAATGCCAATTGTTTGGAGTCGGGGGAAAAAGCGAACATACAAGTAACACCGAATTCTTCCTCATAGAGCCAGTCGGCTATGCCGTTGATTATCTCGGGGTTTTCATCGTGGGTAACGGCTACTTCGGTGCCGAAATCAAGTTTGTGCAGATACAGATTGTTGCCTTTGACAAAGGCGATATAGCGTCCGTCCGGGGAAAGAACTGCGTCGCGCACGAGGGTGTCGCTCAAGTGCTTGCGCGTGTTTTTTTGTGTATCGACAATATAGTAATCGGCAAGAAATGAATGGCGGAACAACTGCTGTTTGTTCTCATATTCGAGATTGTAACGCCCTTCTTGGGCTTTTCCGATAACACTATCCAACTGTTCGGCGGATAGTTGCTTTGCATTGTACTTACCATCCAAAATATCGGTTAGAAGGTCGGCCTGAATCCACATCGGGAATACCAATGCGAATAAAATAAAGGTGTATTTCAGTTGCTTCATATCTGTATGTAGTTTCGGTTTAGAAAAAATACAACATTTGGAAATTGTCGGCTACGGCTTATACATCTGATAATCCAACAATCGTGCAAAGGTAGGGAAAATAAATCATTTACGCAAATGTATAGTCTTTTTGCCATTTACGATGTGCAATTCGTAAATTCCTATTTGCAGGGTCTGTGTTGTGGCAATGTTGTCGGTAATGGGGTGGATGTCGGACCGTTTTGGATAGGATGTGTAGTGGATAAGTGTCTCGTTTACAGGTGCTTCGTAGAGTAGGGCTTGATAGACTAAAGTGCTGCTGTTTAGGCGGACGACCTTGCCGCAATAGTTTTTGTCGGCGTCCACATCAATCCATAGGGCGGATACCATCTCGCCTTCGGCATCGGGGAGAAAGAAAGCAACGGTTTCATCAGACAAGACGCGATACCGCCAACGAGTGGGGGAATCGGATAGTCTGTTGTTTCTGCAACCTATTGATTGTGAGGAAGAAATGTGGGTGATGGTGGCGGTGCTATCGGCAGAGAAGTCGATGTAATAGACCATCTCGGGTGTGATATCGAAAGTACGTTTGTACCACCGGTTGTCGGTGGTGGCAAGAGTGATTTCTTGGGCGGGGATGGCAGAGGAGGCAATAGCACCTGCGTAAACGGCGTTGAAGACAGGGAAAGCAATGGCATAATAACCGCTTTGGCAGTCGGTGCGTTGCAGCAGGTCTAATTCCTGAATGTCGTCCGAATAGACAGCATAGAGTGTGCCGTCTTGGCGAGGATGATAGACCGTTTCGGGGGTATATATTTGTGGGCGGATGGTAGTTTTCTCAATGGGACTTTCTGCCCAACCGATGAATTTCCACCCGTCTTCGTCGGGGAGTGCCGGGAGAACGATACCGGCACCGGTTCGGGTCTCTGTTAAGCGAGAATAGGTGCCTGTTTCGGTCTGCAAATCAATAGAATAGGGACGTATGGCGGCTTTCTGATAGATGATGTCGTATTGGGCGACATAGAGCGAATTGGCTGTGGCGGCGATACGAATGGAGATGTTGCCATCGGTGGTTTTTATGACAGGACTGAAAGTATGCGTAATATCCACATAATCAGTGGTGTAGGCGCCGCTCCATTGGTCGAAACCGCTATCGGCAATGCTCCAAACGGTTTGTCCGTCTATGGCCATTTGCAGAGTACCTGCACCTGCGGATTTGTTGGATTTCATTGACAGACGGACGGATTGGATTTCTGTATTTTGCCAACCGGCAAGGGTGAGCGTGGCAGATTGTCCCTTTGTCATCTGCCCTTTTCTGCCCGTGCAGACATATTCGGCAGCGGCCCCCTCGGGGAGGATACCGCTTGTAGATACTTTTTTGTTGGTTTCAATTGTAAAAGAGGCGATTAGGGCGATGAGAGTGAACATAAAAACATCAATTTGTCCACAAAGATAAAGTGAATTTTACACATCGGCAATTTTTCAGCGAATTAACGGCAATAATTTTCGTATATCGGAAAAATATAGTAACTTTGCACGCATTTTATGTGGGTGTACGGCTTTCCTATACCGTAAGCGGCAGTGGAGATAAGGGGGATCAAAAAAAGAAAACGGGATGGGTGGGCTTGGTAAGCCCGCGGCGAAGATGCCTATTGCCGGGGGATTGATTGGACGAAATGTTAAAAATTGCAATGGCTTTTGTATAGCGCAAGCATACTATCCTATGCGTATCCTATCAGCATCCTATAACGATTTGAATGAAGACGGAAGGAAAATACAAAATAAAAATATATTAACAATCATGCAACAAATCAAACTGAAACGTGGTTTGGACATACCTTTTGACGGCGCGGCTGCATTGACACTCGGTAGTGTTAATCGTCCGGCGGTCTATCATATTGTGCCCGACCATTTCGCCGGTATCACCCCCAAACTGATGGTGAGAGAAGGCGACAGCGTGAAGGCGGGTTCTCCCCTGTTTCACGACAAGGCATTTGAGCAGATGTTGTTTACATCGCCGGTGAGCGGTAAAGTTGTGGCAATCGTCCGCGGCGACCGCCGAAAAGTGATGTCTATCGACATTGAAGCAGATGCTTGCATCGCGTATGAGACGTTTGATAAGTCTGCTGACCCCAAGACTCTTCTTCTCCGGTCGGGTCTTTGGAGTCTGATTAAGCAGCGTCCTTATGACTGTATTGCTATGCCCGGTAAGCAGCCGAAGGCTATCTTCGTTTCGACATTTGATTCCGCTCCTGTGGCACCGGACTATGAGTGGGTGCTGAAAGGACAGTTGGTACAACTGCAGGCGGCAGTGAGTGCGCTGAGTACGATTGCGCCTGTGTATGTGGGTATCCGTGGCGGTGCCAAGGCTACCGAGTTCCGCGAGTTGAAAGACTGCACGCTTTACGAAGTGTTCGGTCCGCACCCCGCAGGCAACGTAGGTGTGCAAATCAACCGTGTGGCACCAATTGCCAAAGGTGAGACCGTTTGGACAATCAACATCCAAGACCTCAGCCTGATAGGTCGCCTGTTCACAAAAGGTATTGTGGATATGCAGAAGAAAGTGGCTCTGACAGGACCGCTTGCATACGGCGCACAATATTATAATGTGTTGCCGGGTATGCCTGTGGCAGAGATTTTCCGTAGCAACGTGATGACCGGTGAGCCTGTGCGCTATGTGGCAGGCAACGTGTTGAGCGGACATCAAGTGGGCATAGACGAGATGATTAGTATCTATGACAACCAGTTTACGGTTTTGGATGAAGGTACTGAGAATCATGAGTTTATGGGCTGGATAATGCCGCGTTTTGACGGTTTCAATGCCGGCAAGACAGACCCTGCGAAGATGCTCGATTGCGGTTTTATGCATTGGCTCTTCGGCAAGAAACATTATCAGTGGGACGCTCGTCTGAAAGGTGGTCGCCGTGCTATCATCGTAAGTGGTGAGTATGACAAGGTGTTCCCGATGGACATCTACCCCGAATACCTGATAAAGGCGATGATTGCCGGCAATATCGACAAGATGGAGGCTCTCGGTGTGTATGAAGTGGCACCCGAAGACTTCGCTCTTTGCGAGTATGTCTGCACCTCGAAAATGCCTCTTCAGGCTATCGTACGCACAGCATTGGATAACCTAAAAAAGGAGATTGAGTGATGTTTAAGGGTTTATATAATTTTGTAGAGAAACTTCGCCCGACCTTCTCGGAAGGGGGCAAGTTGCATGCCTTGCACTCTGTGTTTGACGGTTTTGACACTTTCTTGTTCACGCCGAACACGACATCCAAGCGCATTGGTACACAAATCCACGATGGTTCGGACTCGAAACGAACTATGATTCTGGTGGTTATGGCACTCGTTCCCGCGATGCTGTTCGGTATGTTCAATGTGGGCTACCAACACCTGCTGGCTACGGGCGAATTGGTGCGCGGAGGAATGACCTGCGCATTGTGGTGGAAAGCCTTCGGCTTCGGTCTTTTGGCTGTACTGCCTTATATATTAGTTAGTTACGCTGTCGGACTCGGTATCGAATTTACAGTGGCACAATGGAAGAAAGAGGAAATTCAAGAGGGTTTCCTCGTTACGGGTTTTATCATTCCGCTGATTGTGCCAATCAACACCCCGCTGTGGATGGTGGCTATCGCTACTGCCTTCGCGGTTATCTTTGCGAAAGAGGTGTTCGGTGGTACCGGTTATAACATCTTCAACGTGGCTCTTATCGCGCGCGCGTTCCTATTCTTTGCATACCCGACGCACATGACCGGTGATGCGGCTTTTGTTCGCACCGGCGGTACTTGGGGTTGGGATAGTGGCAAGACTGTCGTGGACGGCTTCTCGGGAGCAACGCCTCTGACGCAGATTGCTACCACCACCGACGCAAACCTGATTCCTGTTGACTTCTGGACGGCTTTCAATGGTTTGATTCCGGGGTCTGTAGGTGAGACCTGCTGCTGGGCTATCCTGCTCGGTGCACTCTTGCTGCTGACGACGGGCGTGGCATCATGGAAGACAATGCTCAGCATTTTTATAGGTGGCGGACTGACAGCATGGCTTTTCAATGTCTGTGGTCCTGACACGGCGGCTGCTCATTTCCCATGGTATATGCAACTCATCACCGGTGGTTTCGCTTTCGGTGCTGTGTTCATGGCTACCGACCCTGTTACTTCGGCTCGTACGGAGTGTGGTAAGTGGATTTATGGTCTGCTCATCGGTTTTATGGCAGTGGTTATCCGCGTGCTCAACCCCGGTTATCCGGAGGGTATGATGCTTGCTATCCTGCTGATGAACGCCTTTGCTCCACTCATCGACTGGTGCGTAGTGCAAGTGAATATCAAACGTCGTATGAAACGCGCTAAAATCTAAATAATATGGCACAGAAGAAATTTGTATGCTCCGTATGTGGCTATGTCCACATAGGCGATAATGCACCTGAGGAGTGCCCGCAGTGCCACCAGAAAGGTGTGTTTGTAGAGCAAAAGAAAAAAGGACTTGACACTAATAGCAATGTCTATACCATAGTTTATGCAACGGTGATTGTGGTTATTGTGGCAATTTTGTTGGCAGTGGTGAGCCAAGTGCTCAGTCCTCGCCAACAGGCAAATGCGCTGCTTGACCAACAAAAGCAGATTCTGGTAGCCCTGAATCAGGACTACTCGAAGGCGGACCCTGCGGCTATGTATAGGGAGTTGGTAAAAGACTCGACCGCGAATGGTTTGCCTCTGTATGTGGCAACGATTGACGGCGAGACTAAGTATGTACTCAAACTGCACGGCGCAGGTTTGTGGGGTGGCATAGGTGGCTATTTGGCACTCGATGCCGACAAAAATACCATCTTCGGTATCAACTTCAACCACGAGAGTGAGACTCCGGGTCTGGGTGCCGAGATAGTTGCTGCCTATTTCCGTAACCAATTTAACGGCAAACATATCCGCAATGCTGAGGGAACTATTTGCTCGGTGGCTGTACTCAAGACAGGTAAGACTGCAGAGAACGGACAAGAGCAAGTGGACGCTATTTCGGGCGCAACTATCACATCTACAGGTGTGAGTGATATGTTGGTAAATAACCTTGCAGAGTATGCCGAGTTCCTTAACGATTGTCAAACCAACAACTGCGCTGCTCCGTGCGAGGCTGTCTCCGAGAGCGACGAGGTTGCACAAACTGTTGAATAACTATGGCACTTTCACAAAAAACAAAAGATGTCCTTCTCGGACCGCTCAATAAGAACAACCCTGTGGTTGTGCAAATCTTGGGTATCTGTTCGGCGCTCGCCGTTACGGTACAACTCAAGCCTGCATTGGTGATGGGTATCGCGGTAACGATTATCGTGGCAATGTCCAACGTAATCATCTCGCTGATGCGTAAAACCATTCCGATGCGTATTCGTATCATTGTCCAATTAGTCGTTGTGGCAGCGTTGGTTACATTGGTGAGCGAGGTGCTGAAAGCCTTTGCATACGATGTGGCAATGCAGTTGAGCGTCTATATCGGACTTATCATTACCAACTGTATCCTGATGGGACGTCTCGAGGCGTTTGCCATGACCAACAATGTGAAGGACTCGTTCTTGGACGGTCTGGGCAATGGTTTCGGCTATGCTATCATCTTGGTTATCGTGGCTTTCATTCGTGAGTTGCTCGGTTCGGGGACACTGCTCGGCTACCGTGTGATTCCTGAGAGTTGGTATGTTGCCAATGGCGGTTGCTATGAGAACTGCGGTATGATGATGATGCCGGCTATGGCATTGATTCTCGTAGGTTGTATAATCTGGGCTCACCGTGGTCTAAATAAGGAGGAGAAGTAATATGGAACATGCATTAAGTCTATTTGTTCGTAGCATTTTTGCTGACAACATGATTTTCGCATACTTCTTGGGTATGTGTTCGTACCTGGCAGTATCGAAAGACGTTAAAACGAGTGCAGGTTTGGGCGTTGCCGTTACGTTTGTACTGACTATCACGCTGCCGCTCAACTACTTGCTGCAAGTGTATGTGCTCAACCCTCTCAACTTGGGCTATCTGTCGTTCATCCTGTTTATCGCAGTTATCGCGGCCATCACACAGTTGGTGGAGATGATTGTGGAGAAATACTCGCCGTCGCTCTATTCGTCGTTGGGTATCTTCTTGCCGCTTATCGCCGTAAACTGCGCCATCATGGGTGGTTCGCTCTTTATGCAACAGCGTATCCTGCTTGAGCCGGAGAACGTGAAAGCGATTGCCAATCTGGGTGATGCGTTTGCGTACGCTATCGGTTCAGGTTTAGGATGGATGTTGGCTATCGTTTGCCTTGCAGGTATACGCGAGAAAATGGAGTACAACGATGTTCCCAAACCATTGCAGGGACTGGGTATCACCTTCATCACCGTCGGCCTGATGGCTATGGCATTCATGTGCTTTTCAGGACTTAATATCTAATAGGAGGAAAAAGTATGAATGTAATGGCTATATTATCTGCAGTAGGCGTCTTCTTGGCGGTTATCCTGCTGCTTGTCATCATCCTTTTGGTGGCAAAGAAGTACCTTGTGCCGTCGGGTGATGTCAAAATCACTGTCAATGGCGATAAGGTATATCATGTACCCGCAGGCGGTACGCTCTTGTCTGCTATGGGCGAAGCGGGCGTTCACCTGCCTTCGGCTTGTGGTGGTAAGGGTTCATGCGGTCAGTGTAAGTGCCAAGTTCTTGAAGGGGGCGGTGAGATACTGCCTACAGAGACCGTGCACTTCAATCGCAAACAGCAGCAAGACCATTGGCGTCTGGGCTGCCAAGTCAAGGTAAAGAACGATATGTCCTTGAAAGTCAGCGAGTCTGTGCTTGGAGTAAAAGAGTGGGAATGTACCGTTATCTCGAACAAGAACGTGGCTACGTTTATCAAAGAGTTCAAGGTGGCGCTGCCCAAGGGCGAGCACATGGACTTCCTGCCCGGTTCGTATGCACAAATCAAGATCCCTGCTTACGACATCAACTACAACGACTTCGACCGTTCTTTGATTGGCGACCTCTATGTACCCGCATGGGAAAAATTCGGTCTCTTCAAACTGCATCAGAAGAACACCGAGCCTACCATCCGTGCATACTCAATGGCTAACTACCCCGACGAGGGCGACATCATCACCCTCACCGTGCGTATCGCTACACCGCCTTTCAAGCCGAAAGACCAATGCCCCAACGGACCTGAGTTCCAAGATGTACCTTGCGGTATCGCTTCTACATACATCTTCTCGCTCAAACTGGGTGATAAGGTAACGATGTCGGGTCCTTATGGTGATTTCCACCCCGTCTTCGACAGCAAGCGCGAGATGATTTGGGTAGGTGGTGGTGCCGGTATGGCTCCGCTCCGTGCGCAGATTATGCACATGCTCAAGACTCTCAATACGCGCGACCGCGAGATGCATTATTTCTATGGTGCGCGTGCTATCGACGAGGTGTTCTTCTTGGAAGACTTCCTCGAGTTGGAGAAGGAATTCCCGAATTTCCACTTCCACTTGGCACTCGACCGTCCGGACCCGAAGGCAGATGCTATGGGTGTGAAGTACACGCCGGGCTTCATTGCTCCTGTGATGGGCGATACCTATCTCAAGCAACACGATGCTCCGGAAGATATCGAGTACTACCTCTGCGGTCCTCCGATGATGGCAAAGACTGTGCTTGACCTCCTCCACTCGTTAGGTGTTGAGGACGACATGATTCGCTTCGATAACTTCGGCGGCTAAAATTCCGCTCCGCAATCTTAATCAAGAGGCTGCCTGACAATGTAAAGTTGTTAGGCAGTCTCTTTTTATGCCTGCATAAGATACTGCTTTTTCGGCATTTGTGCAAATAAAAGAAGTCTCGGGTAGGGTAGGTGGGGTAGGTCAATTCATACCTTATACACATACGTATGTGTGTATATAGTTATATGGTTTTGGCAATCCATCTACCCTACCCACCCTACCTACCCGCTAGTTCGATATAAAACATAACGCATATTTTTAGTTGATAATAGATATTTGAGTTGTTGTTCCACTATATATATTTGTCTATATTTGATTAAATTTTTCGTGTATTTGTTTCCAAATCGTGGCACATCTTGCGCCATAAGTAAGATTTTGTTCGTTTGGTTTTATGTTTCGTTATTTCGAACCCACCCTACTTCAATAAAGTTTCTCCACGTGGTATCCCCCAAAACATTCCTTTTGTTAAGATTCCATTGTGGATTGTATATTGTACATTATACATTGAAAAGTAAGGTGGATGTGAGGTGGATGTCGGGTGGATAGTAGGTAGTTCCCCGTCTCTCAAAAAGTGCTTTTTGTTAAGATTTCTCCCTGTTCCAATTCTTTGAGAAAAGGCAACCGACCCGCGATAGACTAGCTTATGACCCGCTAATGACAGGCAACCGATAAAAAGTGTCAAATCTTAAGATTGCACTCCTTTGTCTTATGGTTGTAGTTTTTAGAAAATGGGGTGTGTCGCAGAACAATCACTTGCATATTTGGCTATTTCTTTTGGGGAAAATTAAAACATTATTTGCGTGTTTGAAATAATTATTGTAATTTTGCAGCGTAGAGTAGAGGGGGCTTTTGTGATTCAAAGATGTGGATTCCTATTACGACTACTATTACATACGCGACAATAGTGTTAATATCACCGAGGACTCATTCTCCCATTTGGTGAATGATTAGACGGGAATATGTTTCCGGTTCGCAATTGCTGGTAATCCATTACATGGTGTAAAATAAAATCAATCAATAACCAATAAATTACGAATTATTATGAAAAGAAGTACCTTTTTCGCTGTAATAATTGTCTTTGCAGCAGTGTTAGTGGGGTGCAATGCCTCGCAAGACCCGATTCACGACACAACGAAGTTATGGCCTGCTTTTAATACTTCTGTTAATAAATGGGGCTTTATTGACGCAAAGGGCAACTTTGTCATTCAACCGATGTTTGACCAAGTTTCCGGTTTCTCCTGTGGGTATGCGGTGGTAAAGATGAATGATCTGGCAAAATACATTAATACAAAAGGTCAGATACAAATGACCACTTCTATGGACCGAGCCGATGATTTCTATTATAACTATGCCACATTCCGTTTGAATGGTAAATATGGTATGATAAATAATAAATGCGCAACCGTTATACAACCTATGTATGAGTATATAGGCGATATGGGGGACAATGGATTGGTTGCCGTTCAGTTGTCTTCGTCGGATAAATATGGTTTTTGCAACGCAAAAGGTGAATATAAAATTCAACCCACCTATGATGATGCATGCGATTTTAGAGGAGGCGGTGCAGTGGTGGCGATAGGTAGCAAACGTGGTGTTATTGACAAAAACGGTCAATACGTGATTGCACCGATCTACGATTATTTGGTAGATGGTGGAGGGGGCTTGATATGCTTTGAGCAAAACGGCAAATATGGTGCTTTGGATTTGCGTGGTAATACGGTTATTCAGCCCATCTATGATGATGCCGTAAGACTGGTGGATAATAATCTGATTGGCGTGGAGCAAAATGAAAAGTGGGGATATGTTGACGCCAAGGGAAATATAAAATTGCCTATACAATACTACGATGTAACGCCATTCTTTGAAGGCTATGCATGGATACAAGCCACCGAAGAATCTCCATACACTCTGATTGACACCAAAGGAAAGGTATTGCTTACATTAGGTAAAGATGACAAACCATATACCGGTATGCATAACGGATTAGCCCTTGTTAGCACAGGAGAGGGATACAAATATGTGGACGTGAACGGCAGAGTGGCGTACGCATGGAGTTATGCCTACTCTAATGCACCGGAAAAGATTTCTGCAAAAAAGCACGGCGATAACGATATGGTAAAACGGACATTGCATTTCTCATCGCAAGAACTTTACTAATTCTGTTATGTGATAATGGCTTAATCGCATTTTTGGGTTTCCTCTTGTGGAGAGGAGTTCTTAAGAGGCACCATCCCGTTGCTATATATGTGGAATGGTGCCTTTTGTGTTCAATACGTATGCAAGAAATATGTGAAAAAAATAATGTACTACGTCTCTTTCTGTCAGAAAAAGACAAAAAAATTTGTCTATATGGATAATTTATCGTAACTTTGCACGATTTTTCGCATAGAGTAGGCTTATATGAGCCGCTGTGCGTTGTCTATACTGCTGAATATCAGCGGTATAGTATTTACGCGAAAAAGTGGAGGACTATGACCAGATAGTGAAAGAGAAAGGCGGAGAGTAATGTGGCGAGTTGATGTGGTGTGGAAAGATGGTATTTAGGTGGGTGCGGATGTTTTTATACAAGAAAATAATAAAATAATATACTACAATGTCAAAGATTTGTCAAATTACAGGCAAGAAAGCCATGGGTGGATGCAATGTGTCTCACTCAAAACGTCACACTAAGAGGACGTTTGATGTGAACCTGTTCCGCCGCAAGTTCTACTGGGTAGAACAGGACACATGGATCGAGTTGAACGTGAGTGCAGCCGGTCTGAGAACTATTAACAAAATCGGTTTGGACGCTGCTCTGAAGCAGGCTGCCGAAAAAGGGTATCTTTACGAATAATTAAGGAGGTAAGACAATGGCAAAGAAATCAAAAGAAGCACGCGTTCAAGTAATCCTTGAGTGCACGGAGCAAAAAGCCAGCGGTGTTCCCGGTATGTCTCGCTACATCACCACCAAGAACCGCAAGAATACTCCTGATCGTTTGGAACTGATGAAGTACAATCCCTACCTGAAGAAATATACTCTTCACAAGGAGATTAAGTAATTAACCGTAATTAGAAAGGCTTAGAACTATGGCAAAGAAAGCGGTCGCAACCTTCAAGACCGACAATTCCGGTCGTGCACACAGCAAGTGCATCAAGATGGTGAAATCCCCGAAGACGGGTGCTTATTTCTTCCAAGAGGAGATTGTTCTGAATGAGAACGTAAAAGAATTCTTTAAGTAAATTCATTGGTTTCAAATTGCTTTGAAACAGATCGCATAAAGCGGCTATCCGACAGAGGATAGCCGCTTTTGTTTTGCATATATCCTAAAAACTTTGTACCTTTGCAGCAAATTAAATCTGCTATGCAACTGCATCAAATAATAGAGGCGATACGTCCTTTGCGGACAGAGGACGGTCTGCCCACAGAGTATGAAATTAACTATCTGCTGACAGACAGCCGGCAATTGGGGGCATATCCCGAACAGACGCTTTTTTTTGCGCTCCATACAGACAAAAATGACGGGGCTAACTATATTCCTGATTTATATATCAAGGGAGTACGTGCTTTTGTGGTAACAGAAGAACAATACAAGGTACAAGGCACAAAGCATGATGCTCAATGGATTATTGTGGCCGATGTGTTGAGGGCATTGCAAGACCTCGCAGCGTACAAACGTTCATTGTATAATTGTCCTGTAATTGCCATTACGGGGTCAAACGGGAAGACGATTGTCAAGGAATGGCTTTACCAACTATTGCGAAATGACTATTGTATTACCCGTTCGCCGAAATCGTATAACTCACAGATCGGTGTGCCGCTTTCGGTATGGCAAATGAATGAACATACTCAATTGGCAATCTTCGAAGCGGGGATTTCGCAACCCGGTGAGATGGAACGATTGGAGCGGATTATTCGTCCGACGATTGGAGTTATTACCTATATCGGTGCGGAACACGGCGAGAATTTCCCATCTCTCGAAGCCAAACGGGCAGAAAAAATGCTGTTGTTTAAGCATTGTCCGATTGTCATAGAGGATCCGACGCACCAGAATGTACGTACTTGTGCTGCAGTAATGCGTGTACTTGGATATGACGAGGAGACGATAGCGCAACGTATCTTGCACCAGACTCATGAGACCGTGATGCAAATCAGTTTGACCGCTCTTCTTAATAACGTGCGTTATTTCCGTTCACTGCTGAAACCGACAACCAAACTTACCTGTATGGTAAAGGCTTTTGCATACGGGGCGGGGAGTGTAGAAGTAAGCAAAGCGCTTCAGCAGAGTGGATTGGTGGATTATCTGGCAGTGGCAGTAGCAGACGAAGGGCTCGAACTGCGCCGTGCGGGTGTTAACCTGCCGATTATTATTATGGATCCGGAAGTGGCAGCCCTTGACTTGATCTTGGAAAACAATTTGCAACCGAATATCTATTCGTTTCAATCGCTTGAGAATATCATTGCTGCGGCCGAGAATAAGGGATTGGAGAACTATCCGATACATATAAAGATTGATTCGGGTATGCACCGTCTCGGATTTTATCGTGAAGAGATACCTGCGTTGGTTGCCCGCCTCAATGGGCAGAAAGCCGTGCGGGTGCTGAGCGTATTCTCACATTTTGCAGGCAGCGATGAATCCCAATTCGACGATTTTACCCGGCAGCAGGCTGAGTATTTCAACGATTGTGCCGAAACCCTAAAAGTCGGATTGGGGTATCCGATAATGAAACATATATGCAACTCGGCGGGCATAGAGCGTTTCCCGCAATATCAGTACGATATGTGCCGTTTGGGTATCGGATTGTACGGTATCTCTTTTGCCGGGGCGCACCTGCAGAATGTCTGCACATTGCGTACGACTATTCTCAGTCTGAAGACTGTGGCGGCAGGAGAGACTATCGGTTATGGGCGGCATACTACGCTTACCGGACCGCGGCAGATAGCGGTTATCCCTATCGGTTATGCCGATGGGTTCGACCGCCGTTTCTCCAATTACGGAGGCGAGGTGATTATCCGCGGGCAACGTTGTCCTATTGTGGGCAATGTGTGTATGGATCAAGCGATGGTGGATGTTACGGGAACGGATGCGCAAGTGGGTGATGCGGTGGAGATATTCGGCGACCGATTGCCGATAGAAGAATTGTCCGACAAACTCGGTACAATCCCCTACGAGATACTGACTTCGGTTTCACGACGCGTACAACGCGTGTACTTCTACGAATAAAACAGTACGGGATATATGACGGCTATTCAATGTACAAACCTCAGTATCGGGTATGGCACGCACGTGGTGCAGTCCGACCTTACGTTTGCTTTGCAATGCGGCGAGATGGTCTGTATGTTAGGGCAGAACGGTTGTGGCAAATCTACGCTCTTGCGTACATTAGCGGGATTGCAACCTGCGTTGGGCGGGGAATATACAATTTGCGATGCTGCTCCGCAAGCCGACATAGCACGCTACATAGCCCTGGTCTTGACTGAACGACTCAGCATAGAGAATAGTACCGTTCATGATGTGGTGGCTATGGGACGGTATCCGTATACCTCTTTTTGGGGTGGATTATCCGGTGCAGACGAACAGATTGTCGCCTGGGCGTTGGAAGCAGTGGGGCTTTCCAAAGAAGCGCAGACATTTTTCAATAGCCATTCTGATGGAGAGAAACAGCGTGTGCTGATTGCTAAGGCGCTTGCGCAGCAAACGCCGGTTATTTTATTGGACGAACCTACTGCGCATCTCGATCTGCCGAACCGTATTCGCACACTTCAACTTTTGCGTTGTCTTGCGCATGAGCAGAATAAAATGGTGCTTATCTCTACGCACGAACTTGATTTGGCTCTTTCGCTTTCCGACCGCATTCTGCTAATGACACCCGACCGCGGTGTTGATTTGGATACACCCGGAGCACTACGTACAAGGAATGCTTTTACGCCTGCTTTCGGCATGGATATATTTCATCCGCTGGATGAATTATCCTAATTCCTGTATTTTCCTTTTACTTTAGGAGTATTACAATTTGACATACCTGACAAAAACAAAAAAAGCCGTCATCACGACGACTTTTTTCTAAGGTATTAGTCTGTTTTTTTTAAGGTACAAAAAAGATTGTGTTGTTTTGATTTCGAGTGCAAAGGTACTGCTTTTTGCTGACACCTACAATAGCATTTTGTATGTTTTGCAACATGTATTTTGCACTTTTTACGTCATTTTGCCTCTTTTTTGTAGAATATTCCCAATAATGATGTGTTAAAACGCACATCTCTATTGTTTTTTGGACAATAGACAATTGCTATAATCGTTCCAATTCTATGACTTCCAGGTCGCGGATTTGCGAGCCGTCAATCACGAAACGCAATAGCGTTTGTACGGTTTGCCACCCTTGTTTTCCGGCTGCGCCCGGGTTCATAGTCAGAAAACGATAGTGCGAATCATATTGTACTTTTAATATATGGCTATGCCCGCATACGAACAGGTCTATACGTGCGCTCTGTGGATAATCAGGGTGATTGAGTGCGTCCAAACTCTTCTGAAACATCGGTAGCAGCCACGGGTTATATTTCCCTGGATAGCCGCCAATATGGGTCATCAATACTTCTACGTCTTCCACGCGGAAGTGATAGAACTCGGATAGCGAATAGCGCACATCGCCACTATCCATATTGCCATATACGGCACGTGTCGGTTTGAACTCGCGCAAGCGGCGCAGCACCTCTTCACTGCCGATGTCGCCTGCATGCCAAATCTCATCCACGTCTTTGAAATGCTCCAATACACGCGGGTCTAATAATCCGTGTGTGTCGCTCAATAGTCCGATACGTGTCATATTATTTGCGAGTAAGGCGGTCTATGATGACCGTGGTTAGAATAACAGAAACAGCACAGATACTGAGCAGGTAAACCACATCGCGCAAATCAACGACTCCACGCGAAAGGCTGCGGTAGTGGTCCTGCAATGTTACCCAATAGAGAACAAAACACGACAATGCGCCGAGAATAAAACTGACTATTTGGCTGCGGCTGAAAGTAGCAGCCAAGAGACCTATTGCCATAAAAACCGCACTGAGTAACACCAAGCCGATGAACGCCCCTGCGAATGCTCCGCCATCGATATTCCCTATCGGTTCGGCTATGTAGGCTACAGCAAAATAGTGTACAACGCAAGGCAAAAGGGCAATCAATACCAATGTCCACGCTGCAAAATATTTGCCACAGACGATACGGCTAAGTGAAACGGGTTTGGTGCGCAGCAAGTCCCATGTGCCGGTCTGCCGTTCCTCGGCAAACAGCCGCATAGTGAGTGCGGGGCACAGCAACATCAGCAACCATGGTGATAGTTGAAAAAGTCCGTCTGTTTGTGCATACCCTGATTCGATAATGTTCCACTCCCCGGGTATAACCCACAGAAACAACCCGATAGCCAGCAGGTATAGTCCTATGACGATGTAGGCGATGGGCGTAGAGAAATAGTATGTCAGTTCTTTCTTGTACATCTTACGTCTTTTGGTACGGCAAAGATACTGCTTTTTGCTGACACTCGCAAGCACGGGTGTATTTTTACCAACAACGGCTGCCGGACCGGTGGAGTCAGACAGCCGTTGCGTATTTAGGATAATATATTTATTCCACTACTGCACCGAGTGCATTATAGCGTACACCGTCACGAAGAATGTAAACTTGTCCGTTTTCAACAACCTTCGATACTTTCCCCTGTATTCATAATTGATTTAGTAGCCGGGGTTTTGCTCTATCCCGCTGACCGTCCATTCGGCATTGGGGATAGGGAATTGGATATGCGGTTCGTCGTGGCGTATGATGGTCCATGGTTGAGACCCCGGATAGCGGCGATCCATATCCTGCCCGTTGCGGAATACGTCGAAGAAACGGTGCCCCTCGAAGGCTAATTCCATACGCCGCTCGTCGGCAACAATATCCTCTACGGAGGTATAGCCATGCATTGTGGTGGCGGAGAATAGTCCTTCGGCAGGAATACCTGCACGGCTGCGAATAGCGTTGATGTCGGTAAGGGCTTTTTCGGTCTCACCGAGTTTGGCATACGCTTCGGCACGGTTGAGTATCACCTCGCCCCAACGCACAAAAACGGGTGAAGATAGTTGCGGCTCGCCGTCCTGGTAACTGAACTTGGACGAGAAGTATTTTGGATAGCCAAAGCGCATCTTCATCGGTGGCAAGATTCGTGCGGCACAATCGGTGAGTTGTCCGTTTTTATCGGGATATTGCACCCGGTACTCGGTATATTCACCATTTACTATATGTGGTTTTACAATATAGGTCTTGTCTCCATCCTTGAATGTGTATCCGTCGGCGGTGGCGGTTACAGAGAAAGAAAGACAGAGTCGCCCTTCTGTGGGGTTGTCGCCCGTAGGGTCGGGAAAATAAACCAACCGTTCAGTGGGGTCTGCACCTTCCTGCAGTTGCGGCTGAATAAACGAAGCGTAACGCACATCGGTCGGATAGCGCTCGTAGAGATTGAGCAATGGGTCGGACGGGTATATCTCGCCCCATCCGCCTCCGTCGCCGTTGTACATTGAGCCGATACTACCTTGTCCGCGGTTGTCGGTCAGTTCGTGTGCTACACAGAAAAGCACCTCCTTGGATGTTCGTGCATCGGCGAAAGTGCGTGTGAAATCTGCACCTGAGATAAGTACACTATTGGCAGGTTTGTCCCCCAGCATAGTATTGACGGTAGAGACAACATCCTCGTTGCGCCCCATATAGAGGTACAAGCGCGAAAGTAACCCCAAAGCGGCATTGCGGCAGGGGTAGCCGTTGTCGCCACGCGAAGTCCCCAGCAGGGAGGCGGCTTTCTTAAGGTCGCGCTCTATTTGGTCGTAGACGGCACCTACAGACGCACGCTGCGATTTACTGGCGGTGGAAGTCATCAGTGGTACGCCGAGATTATCCGTACCATAGCAATAGGCCTTGGCAAAGAACGTCGCCAAATGGAAATGTAACATTCCGCGCATAAAATATGCTTCGCCTAAAAGTTGGTCGTTGCTGCCTTCGGGAGTGGACTCAATGACGGTGTTGGTCATATAGATGATTTTATATGCCACCATCCACATCGTACCTACATTCTTCAGGTTATCGGTCATCATATAGGTGGTTGCCTGATAGATAGCCGATGTGGTTTTGCCCGATAGATTCGTATTGTCGGACGGCGCTTCCGCCATCTGGAAGAAGTGCTTGACATAACTATTGCCACTCGAATAGCCGATATAGGTTACTTCGTCTTTTAGCAACGCATAGCAGCCGTCCATAATGTATTCTGCTCCCGCCTCATTGCTCAAGAGCATGTCGGCGTTCAACTCATCGGACGGAAAGAAATTGAGGCTGCACGAAGCAAGCAACAATCCAACCCAAAGGGTAAGCAGGGCATTTTTCATTGTGTAGTTATGTACTTTGCATTGATACTATCGGGTTATTTTGCCATCAATTCCCGGTGAATACCCAAGGTTGAATATACTTTGTTTCCTGAGACAATCAACACTTCTCCGTTGTGCAATATTTTGCGAGGGGTTGCTGTAATAGCGGTGTTGTTGATAGCAGTAAACGGTACTTGAGGATCATAGTAGAGCGTGGCAGCAGAGGAGTAGTTATACAGGTCGTCGTAAGCAAAAGCGGCATAATAGCAAGGTTTGGTAACGTCCAGAGTCTTGTCGATGCAAGTCTCTTTATTGCCCTCATAGACTACATCGCCGTCGCTGATGCTCTCTGGTGCTGCGTCCTGCTTGCGCACGATGACGGTTCCAGCATAGTCGGGAGCCGGAAACACCTCCCCACCGAGACGGATGTCGGTAATAGCGATTGAACCTGTACAAGCCGAAGCACTCGGAATGATAAAATGGATACCCTTTACCTTTTGACAGGCATTGTGCGATTCGCTATTGCTATGCCAGTCAAAAGAGGCAAATGTGCGCATATCGATAGATACGTGTGTCCAAGTCTTGTTTTTAAGCAGGATGGATTCGTTGAACCACCAGTCATCTCCGTTGTCTGCTACCGCATTGTTGCCATCTATATCGTTGTACACCACCAATCGGAGCGAGTTGTTGCTGCCGTCGCCTTTATACCAAAAATCAAGCGTGTAGGTATCGCTCAGGTCGGCAGGTTCGGGAAAAATATATGCCGCCGACCCCTGTCCCCATGCTTTGGCTACAGTATAGTCGATTTGCACAGCTTTACCGCCATTTCTGCCTTCTACCAAGGAGAGCGAAGCACTTCCTTCTTCCGCATCGTCGATGGCTTGGAACGCATTGTCCAAGCCGTCGGCGAAGGTAGCCAATACCCGTTCTCGGTGGATAAGATGGGTGGGGTTCCACCAAGAAAGCGTGAGTTGCTCACCCTCTCGGGCATACGCCAGACGAGTAGGAGCGGGTGGGGCTACGGTATCGGAAATCAAAACAACGGGAGCCGCTGCCATCTTGCAGATAGTGGTATCTGCGTTGGTGATGGAGGCGTAGATATAATATGTACCTTTAGGCGTCAGATGGCGAACATTCCATGTATAAGCATGCATACCATTGGTACCACTCAAGTCCTTGGCAATCAGTGTACCGTTCTGCGGAGTATCCTCGGTAGTGTAGAAAAGACTTACCGTAGCGGGGGTAGTGCTTGAGGCAGAGTAACGAATGACCACTGAATCGGTTAGCGCGCCGGTAGCCGAATTAGGCTGGCTGATATATACAGACGGCAACGGCTTGTCGCTCAGCGAAAATGTATAGGAATAGAATTGCGTGCCTACCGAGTCATAAGCATTCAGTTCGATAGTGTTGCCGTCGGCAGCCATATCAATAGTAGAGAAACAACTTACTTTGCGATACATCAGCGTATAAGCCGCATCGGGCAGGGTGGTAACCTGCGAATAGTTGGCGTTGCGACCGCAACCGGGGCGCACATAGTTGATACCGTCTTTTTGCGCATGCTCAAAACTATGGTCATCGCCTGCAAAACAGATGATATGCTTGCCTTGTTTGGCATACGTTTCCAATAGCGGGCGGATGATGTTGTGGTTCTCTTCGTTCCACTGCCCATGGTACCCCGAAGTGGTGATACCTACATGCGCATAGATGAGTATCCATTTGCTCGTGCTGTTCTTCAGTTGGTTCTCAAGCCATTTGTATTGCTTCGACCCTTTGGCAAACGACGGGCTGTCATATACTGCGTCAAAATTGTTGTTCAGGTTGAGACAGATAATCTGTGCATCGCCGTAGTTGAACGTGAAGTAGGCTTCGCCGCGCGGGTCAATCACAGGACCCTCGCTCTCGCCATGGGAGAACGACGAAAAATAGTCGTAGTAGGTGTGATAATTGGTGAATCCGGCGGGGTGTACCTCATCGCGCAGATAGGTCTCATGGTTGCCGATAGCACCGGAGAACGTTACCTGTCCGAGGAACGGTTTGCCCGGATTGAAGAACGACTCGTTCCATGCACGCTCCCAACCGTGGTTGACGAAGTCGCCGATAAACATCGCAAAGTCTGGATTGAGGGTTTCGGTGATGAACGTCTGTTCGTTTTGCCAGTTCTTGCACGAGTTCTCATGGATATCCGAGATCATAAATATGCGGAAGGCAGTATTCTTCAGGGGCGCGGTTTTGCAACTGCTGATTGTTTTATCTTCGCGTTTGCCATCGCCTACCGAATAGTAATAGCGTGTGAAAGGCTGTAAGCCTGTGAGTTCCACTATGTGTACGTATCCTTCGCCTTCAATATACCACCCGTTGCGCGAAGCCAAGGTCTTATCCAACTTGTCAGGCGATGTACCATAGCGCACTTGCCCCATAGAGACGGTGTCGGTAGTCTGCCAGAGAATACGCACACTGCTGGTGGTAGGCGACATGCTATACGGTACTTTGTATAGGGTATATGGCAGTTGCGAAGGGTCGGCGTTCTTGTCCGATACGCCCCAACGGGGGTCTCCGAGATTGCTTCCGTCGGTGGCGGTACCTACAGCGGGCGAGTTTTTCGACAACTGGAAATTGCCATGCTCCGCGTCTACAAAGTAGGGGTTCTGGCTGCTTACAGCGGTCTTGGCAGCATCGCCGTACACCGACACATTATATGAGATGGTGTGGCTAATCTCACTTTTGTTGCCATATACGGCAAAGGACTTGGTGTCGTCCACCGGCTCGGAATAAGCCGCGATACAATTCGTTACGTGTACATCATTCACGTTGTAGAAATACGCCCCACGACGGTCAATACAATTGTAGAACGTACAATGGTCAATGTTCACGCGTGTGCCGTCGGTAGAACTCTCGCCGTAGTTCATATAAATAAAGTATTTTTGATCTGCCGATTGGCGTATGTCCACCAGTGTGGAGCGCGTCAGTCCGAAATACTTGAGCATATTCGGTGCTTCGGCAGCAAATACACGGGCGTTCATATCGCGGAACGTGCATCCGTCTATCTTGACAGAATCGAGATTCGCTCCTGTGTAGACGCGTATGGTTCGTGAGGTGAAGCCCGTAAACGAGCAGTTGAATATGTGTTGCGAACCCGTCTTGGTATAGCGTATAGCCTCTGCCGAGGTCTTTCCGCCATCGAAAGTCAGTCCGTCGAATGTAGCATCGGTCTCTACCGTAAATCGCGATGACATCTTCAGCACGGGTGTGGCATCCGCAGCCGCCTTTAATGTAAGTTTGTTGTTGATGGTAATGCTGCCGGTTTCGGTGTACTCACCATCAGCCAGTACTATCACATCGCCTGCTGCGGCTTTTGCCACTGCGGATTTGATAGTTCCATTACCCGGTGCTACCGTTATAGTGGCGGCATTGAGCCACATAGTGCAGCCCAACGCCATTGCCAAGAAGGATAGTTTGATTGTTTTCATTGTTGTAAACATTATGTAAGGTATAAGGAATCACCTATTAATCACCTACTCTTGATAAGGCGAGGTAAGGGCGAGGTTACTTTACCGTTGTGCCGAGAGCATTATAACGGACATTATTGCGGATAATCACCACTTGTCCGTTCTCAATACGTTTCTCTACAGGCTTGCATAGAACGGCATCTTCTATAGCAGTGGCTGTGATAGTTGCCGTTACCTGTGCGGCAGCAGATACATTACCAAGATCATCCAAAGCAAATGCCGAATAGTAGTAGGTGCCTTCTGCAAGGTTGGTGTCGGTGCAGGTTTCTTCCGTACCCTCATAAACGACGGTACCATCAGTGATAGTAGCAGGATAAGCCGTAGTATTGCGTACGATAATGGTTTTCTCATAGTCAGCCACAGGCGGAACGACCCCCGTCATCTCTACATTGTTGATAACGAAACTGCCTTGTGCGGAGGCGTCGCCTACAGAGACTACGAAATAGACTGCCGTGATATTGGTGCCGTCGAAAGTATCGCCTTTTTGGTTGTTGTGCCATGTGAGTTTCTCGAACTTGTCGATGCTGATAGTCTGCATCTTGTTTTCCGACAATGGTACATAGACATACCACCAGTCAAAACCGTTCTGCTCAATGGTCAGGCGGATATTATGCCCGCTGCCATTGCCCTTGAGGTCAAACGCTATGTTGGTCAGTACTTCTGCCGGGTTGGCAGGTGTAAATTTTACGCCGGCATCTTCCCACGCTTTGGATGTGCTGTAGTCCACTTTCAGACCATCTTCTGCAGTAGCAATCGTGGCAGTTGCATTGCTGCTGGTATACATTTCTGCACCTGTCATACCTTGTGCAAGAGTGTAGATAGTAGTGGCAGCTTTGATATTGTGTGTCGGGTTTATCCATGTAAGGACCGCACTGTTATGGTCGGTAGATACAGCGAAATCCGTGATGTCGCGGGGGGCTTGCGTGTCAGGAACGATAGTCAGGGCAGCCGCCGATTCGGCTTGTACACTCTTGGTGGCGTTTGCCAAGGTAGCACGCAGATAGTAGGCGCCTGCTGCCATAGTGCGGATATTCCAGTCGTAAGAGAGAGTGGAAAGGGGCAGGTTCTTGGCAATTTCCGTCCAAGCAGTTTTATCGGTGGAGTATTCCAATGTAATGGTGCCGGTACCATCGGGGTCGATAGCCGAAAGGGCAATGGTATAGAGATCGGTGGCAGTCTCAGCGATCTGCAAGCAGCGCAGCGAAACGGTCATCAGTGCTTCAGCCACCTTCCAACGGGGGTCTCCGATATTGGTTTCATCGGTAGCCTTTCCTACCAGGGGAGAGGTGCTACGGAAATTAAAATTGCCATTAGCAGGGTCAATAAACTGCGGGTCAGCCTCTGTGACTTCTATTTGATCCACATTGCTGCTTGAGCGTGGTGCCTTGGTGTTGTAGTACACGCAATAACCGATTGTACCTTTATAGATAGAGATACAATATTCAGCACCTTCTGCACTCGGGTTGGAAACTACACAGTTGCTGACAATGACGTTATTCTTGTCGTTTTCGCTCTTGATGGGACGGACACCATTATTATAGAATGTACAATGGTCAATCTCTGCATCGGGTACATTTTTCAGATAGACGGCTCCTGCTCCACTATTGTTGGCAAAGGTGCAATTGGTAACGGACATTTTGCCGCTTACCGTACCGTACGCATAGATAGCACCATCTACGCTTGAACCCTCGAACACACAATTGTTAACGGTCAGGTTCTTAATGGTTTGTCCGTTACTCAGATAGTACACGCGTCCGGCTGAAGCGGAGTGATCAAACGTACAATCCTCTATGCGTACCGAGAAATTGCCACCGGTGGTGGTACGGAGCATATATTCGCCCTCGGTAGTAACATTCAGTCCTTTGAAGACGAACTCGGCATTGGGTTCAATACGGTATATCTTTAGGTTGGGTTTTGCGCCCGCTGCGGCTTGGATAGTGAGCGCCTTGTCCACTTTGATAGAAGACGACTGCTCATAATTACCCGTAGTGAGTTCAATGACATCGCCTGCGGCTGCGGCTGTAATGGCTGCGTTGATATTGTCGCCGGGGTTGAGTGTTACCACGGCAGCATTGGCAGTGAGTGCCACGAGGCACGTTGCCACTAAAAAGGAAAGTTTTTTCATGTTATGAGTTTTTCATTAGGTGTTACAAATAAAAACCGAAGTACTTGTATGTCTTTAATGTTCTAATTCTTCGCGCGAGTATTTTCGACCGAGTATATCATAAAAATCCTGCCCTTTGGCAATCAGCAACTGCCCTTTGTAGAGTGTTTTGAATACATCGTTCTGTGTTTCGGCAGGCAGCGTGTGGACATCCAAATAGGTATTGTCCGCTTCGCGCTTGATAACTATCTCGTCGTAGAGTTGACGGGTTTTGAAGACCGAAGTCTTGTAGGTGGAAACCACCATAGAGTCGGCATTGACGGTTATCTCGGTATAGGCAGGTGCACCCGGTTGCCCGAACTTGCCGGTAAAGAGGTCGTAATAGTTTGCCACCTTGGTTTTGTCGTAGTTGGCTTCCATCTCCTCTTTGCTGTACGGGTAGTAGCGTTTGCGTCCACAGGTAGCCCCTACAAAATACATGGTGCCGTTGTCGGTGCGGAAAACGCCGCCCTCTTTGCCGGTCATATTGGTTGAAGCGTCCTGCTCTACAGTTCTTACGCCACTGATGTCCGCCAAGAGCGGTGTTTTGTCCTCGGGGTTGACGGGACCAATGACCTCGTATGTGTGGTCGTGTCCTTGCAGCACCATGTCCACATGCAACTCCCTGAATACAGGCATCAGTATTGTACGGAAGAGTTGCGACTCCTCGTCAATCTGGTGTCCGCTGCCGCAGAACAGGTTCTTGTGTACCAACGCCACACGCCATTTGGTGTTCGGGTGTTTAGCCACCTCACGGCGCATCCATTGTGCTACATCGTTTTGCAAATAAACCGACTGACCGGACAAGATGTTATAACTTCCTTTCCAATAGTCTTGATGGCTATAAACAAGGAATAGTACATCGCCATACACAAATGAATACGTAGTACCGTCAAATTGCGGTTTTATCTTCGCATTGCTTTTGAAGTCGTTATTGGTGTTGAAATGGTAGGTGTAGTTCAGATTGGGTGAGTCATCGTGGTTGCCGTCGGTAGGTACGCATGGCATCATCTCAAGCATTGGGCGCATAGAACGCTCGAACCAACGCTCCCATTCCCATTCGGAGTTGTCTGCCGTACCCGTCTCTACGAAATCGCCGGGGAAGAGCAGGAAACGTGCGTCGGAGGAGTATTTGGCGGCTGTCAGAGCACATTGCTCCGCCTTGCTGACATACTCCTCGTCCTGCAAGTGGGAGTCGGTCATATAGAGGAACGAGAACGATTCTTTCTCCGCAGGGGCGGTGGTGAAGGTGCGTATGTCGCTCCAGGCATTGTCGGTGCCGACACGATAACTATAGGTGGTGTTCGGTTTCAGTCCGGTGGCCAAAGCCTTGTGGCTTACATAGCGATAGGCGGTCTTGGTAGGCATGCCCGTCGCCTTGATGATACCGCTCAGGCTCACCGCATAGCGCAGCGGCTTGGTGGTGGTAGGTGTGGCAGCAAACTCCAAGGCGTTCTTGAAGTCGGTGTCTGTGGCATCGGCTTGGGCTACCAACTGCACTTTGCCATCGTTCTGCCCCTCGTTGGTAAACCATGCAAACGCCATTTGCGTAGTCGGATCGCCATTGATATTGGCTACCACGCAATATGGATATTCTTTGCCCACAAGGGTGGGGATAGCGTCGCGCATGGCTTGCAGGTTTTCCTCGGTGCTGTCCGCACGTGCCGCTTCTTTGGCTGCCCAGAAAGGAATAAACGACGGAACGGTGTAGTTTGCCATCGGGTAGAGCGTATCGGCGGCGAGTACCTCATGGTGGATGATGACTACCGGTTTGGCGTCCACTACCACTACGCACGATGCTTTCTTGTTACCATCGCGGGTGGTAACGGTTATAGTTGTCTTGCCTATGCTGACGCCGGTAACCTGCCCTTCGTCGCTGACGGTGGCGATCTTCTTGTCGGCTACCGCCCATGTGATCTGTTTGTCGGAAGCGTTCTTCGGGGTGATAACTGCGGCAAGCCACGCCTGTTGCTCCTCCACGATGCGGAGGGTATCAAGCGTGATGGCGACGCCCGATACTTTCACGGTCGGAGCGGACGGGTTGTATTCAAAAGCCCCTACATCTACCCCTTTTCCCAGTGGTCGTCTCGTTCCTTCGATATCTTCGGTGGTAGATCCCTTGGCTTGCCCGAGGTCAATAAGTTTGGATGTACTCATCAGCGAGAAGTCGGCTGCACGCATTGCGGCGATGTCGGCATCGCTTACAGGGATACCGACGAAATGGGTCGGTGCTTTGAATTGCGGTCCTTTTGCGTCCATATTCTGGCGACTCAGTTTCATAGCCGAATAAGCATACGCAAAACCATCATCCGAAGCGTTTTTGCCGGATAGACGACTGGTGTCGGCTACATAGTTCGCAGGGTCGCCGAAGCCCTCTTCGGGCAGGTTGTTCCATGTGATGGTGTTGATACATACGCCATCGCTGTGCAAGCCGGCGTACTGACTGCCGTAGTTGCAAGCAAAGGTGCAGTTGATGATAGACCCGGTCGGGTTGTATGCGCCCCCGGAGTTTGGCCATGCCGTTACCGAAGCGGTGTTGTTGTGTACCAAACAGTTCTCCATTCGTCCACCGTTCTCGTTGTATACCGCTGCACCGAATTTGCCTTGATTACCGCGGAAGATGGTGTTCTGAATCAATCCGCCATAGTTGCGCACGGTGGCATCATCGCCGGCAGAGCATAGTTCGATAACGCAGTTGCGGATGATACCTCCCTCGTTGTAGAAAGCACCAATCTTGCTGCCTGCACACGCTGTGATGGTACAATTTTGGACAATTACATTTTTGCGCAGATAACCGCAGCCGTACGATTGTGTATGCTGCGCATTGCGGAACGTGAGACCATCTATATAGGTAGGTGTGCTGCAGGGAGTGTCATACTTAATAAGGATATAGGTATCCAGTCCTGTACCATCGATAATAGTCGGATTTTTCTCAATGTCCCGTTTGCCCGTAGCAGCATCAAAACCGCCTTTGACGGACACACCGTCTTTGATAACAATCTGTTCGTTCCATACACCGGCAGCCACTTTCACCGTGTCGCCTTTTTGTGCGCTACTGATTGCCGATTTGATAGACGGAATAGCACTATTCCACGCTTTGCCGTTGCCTGTACCGTTAGGGGTAACATACAACACTGCTGCTTGTGTGGTGACTGTTATTGCCAATAAAGCAGCTGATAAAAGAAGAGAGTAGTGGATTTTTTTCATTTGACTGGTGATTAACTTAATAAGGTTTCGTTTACGCTGCAAAATTACCTCATTTGTTCTTTTTATTCCGGAATAAAATTATGCTCAACAACATAAAAAACGAATAAAATAGTATAGATTGTTGATAATCAGCGAATTGTGTGTTGTGTATTTTGAAAATATATCTTCCGAAATGTTACGAAACGAAAGTGTTCCACAAGAGTTGTATTCGATGGACTGTTTTGTACGGATTCCCATAATAATGTGAGTTCGACATAAGATATTTATTTTAGCGAATCGTTTTTGTTGCTTATA